>Ga0209723_1000041_pt1 | contig 249913 bp, 191 predicted proteins | sample BiotimSIPDNA_2_FD_185750 | JGI IMG/M metagenome (GOLD analysis project Ga0209723, IMG submission 185750) | Anaerobic biogas reactor microbial communites from Washington, USA - Biogas_R2 time_0 SIP DNA (SPAdes) (version 2) | ecosystem: Engineered > Bioreactor > Anaerobic > Unclassified | place... | reverse complement strand
CGTTTTCGTCGTGAATTGCGGTGAGATCGAGATCATCTAGCATAGGTTGCGCAGTGTACCTGTATTTGGCATTTTCGGCAAGTGCCTTCGGCGGGAGTTTGTCTCCCCCGGATTATTGATAAGATACCCCGCAAAACCATTATGATCCATAGTGGGAATAGCATTGTGGCGGGCAGCACTCTGTAGGAAGTATTCTTTCAGGATTCTGACGTTAGTTTTAGTCTCTTCATCCCAAGTGTATCCAGAGGGATCAACCAGGCGCACGGGGTTCCCTTCCACATAGGCCCAACCATTCAACGATTGTGGGCGATCGTAATCCCCTTCCCACGCATCCTGAGTAGTAAACCGTCCCGTCGTACCATCGTACCACCTGGCTCTGAGATACTGCAACCCCACACCAGTATCGAACCACTCGCCGGTATACCCCAACCCCGTCCGCGCTGTACCCACCTCCACGCCATACGGCGACCACTCGCGCACCGCCGTCACCGCGCCCGTGGCGTCCGTCTCCTGCCGCACCGAACCCAGCCTGTGGGCCGATTCCATTTTGTATATCGTCCGGCAGACAGTCAGTCAACTGGCGCTGCCGCTGTTCAAAGTTGCGTTTCTGCGCCTGGTTGACCATTTTGGCTGCCGGTTGCACGAATCTTACATTAAGGGTCTGTAAAAGAACAAATTCCCGCGTAAGCGCCCCAGGGGCGGGGCTGAAAGCACAAAATCGGGAGGTCATAATACTTTTACGAACCCTAAACATCATTTAGAAATACCCTTAATGGGTCGTATTGAATGAACAATATCAGCCACCGGACCCAATTTGCCATAAGCATCGAGGTACACAACTTGTTGGTCAACTAACACTTCTACGCGAATCATAGAAAATTCACTAATACTTGGGTTCGCAACTGTGGACCAAATGGCCGGCAGTCCTTGAAGATCAAGAGTGTGTTCCTCGATAATAATAGACGAAGGAGAGGATTGCTCGGCTCTTCTGCTTAACTCTTGCATTTCCTCAACATTCTGAACAGAGGATGGGCCAAAAGAAAGTCGGATCGTGGTACATGGCGATACTACATCAGGCGCGAAAATGGGACAAGGTGAAGATAACTCAACAGTTGCTAGATTGGAGCTCGAGTCGAATTGTGGTTCTATGAGCCAGTCGCCAGGTATGTCTATTACCAACCCAAAAGCAGGAACCGTGAAGGTAACCCTCTCGTCTTGCCAGATTGCTGAAGGCCAAGAGCCATTCTCTGCTGGCAAGGTTGCGACAACGGGCTCTTGAGAGATTTTGGGCATATGCGAGTTTTCAACATTGCAGCTACTCAGTATACTTCCTATCAGGCACAGCCACATCCACCAATGCTTTGTTTCTAATATCTGGATTTTCACTTAATCACCTCATGGAAATGGAGTAGGGTTTCCAAATCTCCATTGAGTTGGCGCTCCTCCTGGCCAATACGGCGCAGGATCAATTGCACTTAACTTGGGTAGCTCGAACTGTACATGCACATGTGGATAAGTTGCTGTTCCCACCTGGGCATATTCTCCTATTATGGTCGTGCCAGCCTCGACTGGAGCACCGATGTACAAAGTCGTTGTCTTGATGTGGACATAAGTAATATAGTATCCGGCATCTGTTTCAACTCTAATGAGAAACCATGGGCCAGATGGAGTATCCATTTCAACAACCTGGCCCGAACTCATGGAATAAACCATTCGATTGGGATAGCTCCGTTCCTCATTCGATCCATCGTCCGATGAGGACGTAATGTCATAACCTCTGTGAGGTCCCCAGGAATAATTGCCATATCCGTTGTCGTACCTTGGGTTTGGGAGAGGTAACGATAATCCATTTTCATTAGGAACAGGCAACTTTGGTGGGCATGTTTCTGGCGGTGTAGGCAGTGGCGGTGTCAGTGGTGGTTCCGGTGGCCCTGGCTGTTCAGTAGGATCAACCAAATACTCACTTGCTGCCCACGGCCCAAAAAAGTCGCCCACAAGTTCCCCATCTATGGAGAAAATTTTATACCACCACTTCACAGGGCTTCCCGGGTCAGTGCTCTGGGTAGGATACCATGGGTGGACAATCACCTTTGTACCATCAGGAATTCGTCTGAGAAGATTGGTCTTAAACATGGGGCCCCTATCAGGCATATAGTAGGGCGAGCTACGCACCGCAAGTCCTACGGGATTCGCCCCTTGCACTACCATCGCGCGATATAAACCAGAGGGGTCTGCCCAATTGAGTGGGTTAGCACCGGCATACAAATAGAGATTTTGTTCCATGCGCAGTAAGTCTAATTGTGTAAAGCGTCCCATCCTGCCATCATACCACCTGGCCCGAAGATACATCAGCCCCGCCGCGACATCATACCATTCCCCCGTGAAGCCCAATCCCGCCTGCGTCCCACCGGCCTCCTCCCCGTATGGCGACCACTCGCGGGCAGCCGTCACCGCCCCCGCAGCGTCCGTCTCCTGACGCACGCTCCCCAGCGCATCGGGCAACACAAACGTCCAGGCTGTCCCGGTCTGCCAGCCGAGGGTATCGTAGCCGATGAGGTACAGGGACTCGCCGTCGCTCAACATCTCCGGCACGCCGGTGGCCCAGTCCCAGCTAAAACTCGTTACTGTGCCATCAATATTCTGCGCAACACGCAACCCATCAGCATTGTAAGTATACACCAGCGTCACGGTAACACTTTCCGCCTGCACCATCCGCCCGGCGGGCGCTGTAGGTGTAGGTTACACCCCATCGTGAGTCAGGTTGCCGCGCTCGTCCCAGGTGCATGTCTGGATGCTGGAATCGAGCAACTCACGACTGTCGTAGAAACAGCGTGTGACCAAGCCAGGGAACGATTTATCCGACCCTGGTGCTAACACTGCTTGCTGGTCAATTGAGGCTCACCACATACAACCGAGGATAAGATTGATCGGGACAAAACTCTGTTGCGCTGGCATCTCGTGCAGTAAAGACTATCCGATTTTTGCCATCATTATGCACAGTGCCAATATAGATGCTTTCTAAACCTTTACAGAACTCTTCGCCCATCGCCTCAGACAGATTCACTTGCAATTCTAAGTGATCATCAAGCCACGTATACAGTTCACCATTACTGGCCAAAAGCTCATCTGTGCCATCATTGTCCGCATCGCCAACCGCAAATAACTTCGTCGAATACCGCGAAGACGAGAAATCAACTTCACCTTCATAGACCAACTGATAGGCATTATTTTCCTGTTGAAAGACCAGCCACAACAATAGGTCCTCATCAGCAAGGTCTACATAATCCCGCCATTCTTTGGCCGCCAACACCACGATTTCTGAGATCTGATCCCCATCTAAATCCGCCGTTTTCATCTGCACAAGGGGCCGTTCTATTTCCAGTGGCAGTGTACCGGCAGATAGTTGTTCATCAGCATAGTGCCATACTTGCCTGGTACTCCAATCTACCAACTCATTGCTACCAGGACTTTGCACGCGCACGAAATATGTACTGCTGAGATATTCTGAATTGCCCACCAAAGCCGTAGATAAATAGTTATTCAATGTCAACAGGTGGCTCTCATACGCATTGGGTTGTGTGGCCCGTAGGCTATATAGGCCGGTTGTCGGTTCAGCGGTGCCCTGAATGACCTCAGGACACATCTCACGATCGTACGGGCTGGCTCCCGTAGGACGGCCACTCACCGAAAGTACGACTTCGGTTCCGTCATTAACCTCATCTATTCTGCTGACCGCGCCCAGACAATAATCAGAATACTCAGCTACAAAACGCCCTCCATCCCACTGGAAAATGTATACAGCGCCCTTGAACTCCATAGCACCAGTACCCACTATGAGTTCATTTGCACCATCTTGATCTATATCGGTGATCCTAAGTGCAATAGGGATACTTTGTGAACGATACACTGACACTTGCGAGACATACGAGCTTATCCCTACCCAATCCGCTTTCAGTAACTCAAAGGTTTGCCCATTCCACGAAAAAGTGACTGGATGACTATAATAGACGCCCTCTGATTCTGCTGCGCGTTGACTGGGCACCCAAGCGCCGGCCACAAAACTAATTTCTGGATAATGGTCTCCCGTTAGGTCTCCTACCGCGATTTGTGGAGCATTCCATCTCCAAGCAGTGTCATATTGTAAGATGTTCGTCTGCGGTTCACTCACGAATTCCACATTAACATGCATGGATGGTTTGAGCGCCGTTATGTTATGTTGCTCAGAAACGTCCCCTTGGCTACAACTGACCATGATCAAGGTTAGGAACATAAACCAAGGAATTCTTCTTTTCATAGGTTTCTCCTTCAACGCGGATCAGGGAACAGTACACTACGGCGGAAAAGATAGTGATTATCCTCTTTCCACTTAACATCAAATCCTGTGTTGTATACAGTGGCAACATCTTGCACTCTTTCACCTTCCACATCACCCCAATAACCAGCATAATAAGCGTAAGCTTTGAGCCAACTTTCTTGTTGAGCAACTACTTCATATTTATACATCAACCATCTGACTCCTCCCCCGATGTTCTGGGACGGTTGATCTCTATCGACCACATTGATAGCCCCCCATTGAACTGAACCGCCCCCAACACCCATCAAAGCGTTTGTTGCCTCAGTATCAAGTTGCATTAATCCTACATTCTTAGAGTTATTGGGATTAAACTCGTATCCTAGCGTTGTTTCGATATAAACAACCGCCTTGACAAAGTTCGGATCGAGTTGATAGGATTTACCCGCTTGAAGAGCGCGCCAGTTCCAATAATCCACCCAGCCCGAAATTAACCAATCGTACTGATTATAGTCACGATCGGGGTATATTGGCTGAGTAGCGTAACTAATCATATCATCTGGATAATCAGAATCATACAGGGGATACCTTGTACAGGTTCTATAAAGCGAATGAACAGCCAAAATCGCCAGTGGCAAGCCTTCGTAGTTGGGATTTCCCTGGAAGTTTAACTCGATTTTCGCAATCGCTCCTAGTGCCATAGCGTCATCTTCATTACCTAAATCATTGACAATATCTGGATTACCTTCGATCAATGAGCGCCCCCAATGCTGATAGTATAGGCTCCAAGGAATAATAGCACGAAGTCCAAGAGGATCAGTGAATTTGATAGGGTTCCCCTCAACATAGGCCCACCTATTCAGCGATTGTGGGTAAATGAGGTCTCCTTCCCAAGAATCGGCTTGAGTCAGCCGTCCCACTTGTGGTTGATACCACCTTGCCCGGAGATACTGCAACCCTACACCAGTATCAAGCCACTCCCCGGTATACCCCAACCCCGCCTGCGACCCGTCAATCTCCTCCCCATACGGCGACCACTCGCGCACGGCCGTCACCGCGCCCGTGGCATCGGTCTCCTGACGCACCGACCCCAGCGCATCGGGGAGCACAAACGTCCAGTCGTCGCCGCTCTGCCAGCCGAGGGTATCGTAGCCGATGAGGTACAGCGAATCGCCGTCGCTCAATAGCTCCGGGACACCCGTGGCCCAATCCCAGGTGAAGTGGTCAACGGATTCAACGGATGAAACGGATTGGGATTGGGCAACGCGCAGGCCATCGGCGTTATAGGTATACACCAGCGTGGCGGTGAGGTTCTGCGCCTGCACCATCCGCCCGGCGACGTTATACGTGTATGTGAACGTGCCATCGGCGAGCAGGTTGCCGCGATTGTCCCAAGTATACGCCTGGATGCTGGAATCGGGAAGCTGGATACTGGTCAGGCGATTGGCGGAGTCGTAGGTGTAGGTTGGTCAAAAATGGCACTGAATAATTCTTGGTAATATCGAAATATCCTCTGGATCATAAGTCATGCCATAAACTCTGCCATCCGGGGCAAGACTCAATTTCGTAAATGCGGACAGTATGTATGGCGGAATCTCCCCTATCAACATTCGCTCATCAGGCAACAGTCTGCTAATTATCCAAGGGGTCTGTACATCACTTCTGGAATGGGAAAGGTAGATTTGCCCATAAACGTCTGCACCCAAGAATTGTCTGTGAAGCGGTAACTGGTTTGCGCTCCTTTGTCCAAGAAATGAAAATACTCCGTACATTTCGAATGTGGGTTGAGTCAAGTCTATAAACGGACGTCGTTGTTCACTCCATCCTGTAAGTTTATCAGAGTGGTAAGCGTATAGATATAAGTTTTTATCCCATCCTAGAAGTAAAGTTTCATCTGCCGTAAGCCCTGGATAGATGAGTTCCAAATAATGCTGCGCATCGAAATAGACCAGCCCTGGGTCTAATCTTATGTATACTCCACCTGAACCGTTGGCCGTGATAGTTTGAGCCAAGATTGAATGGTGTGGATAGTATGGAGCAAGATCTATGATTTTCCAATGTTGATCATCGAATGTAAATATGCCCAATTTGTCTATAACACGGTTTTCCACCCATTCCGAAAAACGCAAGTACAAACTTCCGCGCTGTACAACCAAATTCGACCATCTTTTTCCCGTATCATCTGCGCCTTCTTGAGGCCACGTAGAAGGCGTAGAAATGCTCCTGATTTCTTCACCCCCAGCAAAAACAAGGATACGGTGGTTAAACCGATCTGCGATGTAAATATTTCCCGATTCATCGAATACAGGTGGAAAAAATGGGCCAGGATTACCCTCAACCTTTGAATTATACCCCAATTGATTATTGCCTGTTCCCCAGTTTGTTTCCCAATAGGTTGAACACTCCAAGGATACCGTTATACTTTGAATACTCGCCAGTGACTCAACCGTCGAAACCGGAAAGGCAGCACTTTCTTGATGAGGGTATACAGTAGGCGTAACATCCTTGACTATCATACTATCCGCGTGACTTTTTTCTAACACGCTGCATGAGCATAAAATCAGCAAAGTTATGCATCTCAGTATCTTTTTTAACACTTCAATGCTCCTCCATTAATCAGTAGTTTACTGACAGTGCCATAGATGTTTTATTGCTGAGGTTCTCCACAGATTAGGCCGTTTTGTCCTTACCTATCACGACGCCTAACGCAGACTGGCTCACTCCAAGAATGCTCATCAAAGTTTCAAATTCTCGTTACTCACTCTAGACGCGATGGATGCCCATGGAAGACGCTGTAGCGTGTACCCACCTTATTAAGCCATTCGTATAAAGTGATTCTCTCGACACGCGCCTGGCTATAGCTGGCTTGAACTAAAACCACATCAGAAGCAGTTAATCCGCTACCACTAATATCGGCAACGACGGCTGAATGTACCATTTCTATGGGATAACCTGATAGACCTCCATACATCACGATATCTCCTCGACGTATTTGTGTGATGTCTATCTCCTCAGCAGATTTTACAGCACTATCCTGCGTGAACCCAAGTTCATAACGGTGGTTATAATTATCCAGCAATGTAGCCAGTGCCGGGACAGACCGCGAAGCCGGATTGGAGTATCCTTCATACCAAGCCGATTCACTAGTTGCAAGATCATATCCGCCACCTGTGTAAGCCATATCAACCACATCAGCACAAACAATAGGTAGCCTCCCTTCGCAGATATTGGGGTTTTCAGCACATATCCGTTCCTTTACTAATTTTGAGCCCCATGTATTGAAGTGACCCCCAAAAACTGGACACTTTTTAAGCGTTTTTTAGTTCGCTTTCGTGGGGCAGTGGCTGTTCAGCACGCTATTGCGCCTCAAACTCGGCTGGGGTAAGATAACGCACTTTATTCAACCAGCCCATTTGATTTTTCGCGCTTGCTGGCTTCATCCTCGAGTTTCATCACCGCCGGAATGAGGCGCATTGTCCCGCCCATCAGGATGCTGATCACACCGCCCACTAGGAACCAGACTTGCACCCCGGCCCAGTCCGCCACCGGTCCGGCAATCGCCATCCCCAACGGCGAGGCCAACCCCGCCATACTGCTGACGGCGCTGAAGACGCGCCCTTGCAGCTCCGGCGCGACGGCGCTTTGCAACAGGGCTAGGAACGGCGCATTTACAATCGGATTCATGAACCCGGCTAGCAGCATCCCGGCCCAGGCCAGCCAGAAGCTGTGTTGCGGCGCAATCCCGACGAGGATGACGCCGACGCCCATCCCGAACAATCCGAAGATGCTGGTATCGACTTTGCGCTTGAAGCCGCCCCAGACACTCATGGTCAGGCCGCCGGCGACAACGCCGAGTCCCCACGCCGAATTCATCCAGCCCAATTCCACTGCCCCCGCAAGAAAGTGCTTGCTCACGAGGATCGGCATCAGCGTGAATCCGGGGTTGACCGTCATATTGAGTACCGTTGCCATCAACAGGACGATGAATAACCCGGTCCACTGCCAGATGTAGGCCAGCCCGCCGCCCACGTCGCGCAATAAGGTCGCAATGGGCGAGGGTGCGCCTGTCGCCTCGGTCGCCGCTTCACGCTGGGGTTGCGGGATGGCGATGAAGAGCAATGGCCCCACGGCGAACGCGGCAGTGACGACGTCCAGCCCCATAATCGCATGCAAGGGTATGAGTTCCAGCAACAGCGCGCCCAAGGGTGGGGTGATGATGTTCATAACGCCGTGCAGCGTTTGGTTCATCCCGCCGACGCGCGCCAACTGCGATTTGGGCACCATTAGCGATGTGGATGCTTGCATCGCCGCGTAGTGGAACGTGCCACCCAACGCGCGTACAAACATAATGACGTAAACGTGCCAGATTTCCAATACGCCTAACCAGGCGAGCACGGCCAGCCCCGCCGAGAACAGCGCGATGAGGCTGTCGGCTACGATCATCACCCGGCGGCGATTCAGGCGATCCACCAGCGCGCCCACGAATGGCCCGAGGAACACCTGTGGGAGCAGTGCGATCAATGTCATGCCTGCCAAGACGGTGGCCGATCCGCCACTCTCCTTGGTCAGCCACCACACCAGGGCGAACCCGCCTACCTGGCTACCTACCAGGGATAGCGCCTGCCCGCCCCAGACGGTGAAGAAGGGGGCAACCCAGCTCTTGTCTTGTGTCCGAGGTGCGTTTGTTACAACGCCAGTTGCCGTGCTATCATTTTCGCTCATGCCTTGTTCTCCGGTTTTGTGTAATCTAATTATGGGTAATATTGTAACACCGCGCTTTAATTTTGTCAAGGCTATTGAGCGTATTTTTTAATCAGAAACGTAATTTTATTAAGGTTCGCTTTAATTTTAATGAATATAACTTTCCACTCGAGATTTGACACACACGAAGGTCACGCCGCCCTCACGATCCTGGTCGGGGTCTTCGTACACCTCGAAGCCAACCTCACACAGTGTCGCGCGCCAGACATCCAGTGAAAAGAGGCCAAGCGGGTGATGGTCGGGTTCGATGCGCAGTTTGCCGTTCTCCCGGATCAGGTAGAGAATGAGTCCCTCGTAGACGTCATCGGTCGGGTCGGGATCGTAGTTGTTCTCGATGAAGACGACATCCAGGTTAGCAGGCTTGGATTTCGCCTCTGCGTAGGAAACGCGCGTGGTGTTCTGGCGGAAAGTTTCCGCGTACAGGCGTTTTTCGTTCACAGGATTTCAAGTTTCACGCATCCCCTACAAACACCTCCGGCTCCTTGCGCGCGCCGTATTCTTCGTACAGCCACGCCGCCGTCCGCAGAATGCGCGGATCCTCCATCACCTGTGCGCCAGTGGGACAGGCGCGCGTACACGCGCAGCACTGGATGCACGCCGCCGCTTTGGTGATGACGGTATCGCCGACGGTGATGGCGTCCGTAGGGCAGACGGCGGCGCAGTCTCCGCAGAGCGTGCAGAGATCGGCAATTGTGATTGGGGTTGGTGGGGTCTCTGTAGACGGTTTCCGTTCTTTGTAGGGGTAATTGCCAGGAACGTGGAGCGGCGACAAAGCATTGATGGATGTTTGCACCAGCATCTGCCGAATTTGCTGCCCGAAAGCGGCCGCTTTCTCCACGTCGTCAGCATCCGGGCGGCCCACCGCGATCGGCATTGCTTCTGTAGCGTACGAGTGTTCCCCGATAAAAGCCGCGCCTGCGATGGGGACAAAGTCGCACGCCTCCGCGATGTCCTTCAATTCCAGCAGTGCGTCTTCGAAGGCGCGGTTGCCGTAGACGACCACGAGCACTGCCGGTGCGCCGTTGCCCCGCACACGATACAGCCGTTCTACGGCGACCTTCGGCAATCGCCCGCCGTACACAGGCGCGCCGAGTAATGTAACGGTTTCCGAGCCGACCTCGAACGTCCGGCCCCGCACACCCGGCGACGTCAGATCGAGGTGAACTACGTCGCCCATATCAATCCCCTGGGCTATGGCTGTCAAAATTCGCTGCGTCGTGCGCGTCGGTGAGAAGTATATCAGTTGCGCTGTACAAATGGTCATGTTCCCTCCTGCAAAATGGCAAATAGTAAATGACAAATGTTATTCCCACGCACATAGCGATTCCACATACGCCGCCGACCCATCGCGCAGCCAGCCGTCGAGCTGTGCCACCTCTTTGAGCTGCTGCCCACGCAGTCGATGGACGACGACGTATTGCGTCACCATACCCGGCAGCGCGGTCATATCGCCCCAGAGCTTCTCGAACTGCGCCACGGGGAACACATCTTCCTGCCCGTGGCCCCAGCGCTTCTTCACGTCCTTCAGCGTGATGTAGGTGGGCATCCGCGCAGCGACGGCGCGCACGGCTTCATCGATTTTGCCTGCGTCGTGGAGATCGTCCCGCGTCAGTTCGAAGAGTGCAAGTAGCTTGTCGATACTGATCCACATCGTATTGCTATTGTAGTACGAGAGCTTGAATTCGTCCTCTTCGTGCGGCAGCGCCATGCCCTCGATCAAGCGCAGGTTGCCGTCCACGCGGGCTAACCCGCCGCCGCGATCTTCCACGCGCCGCGTGATGACCTCGATTGTCATCGTTGCGTCTGCCGCAAGGTGTTGGCCGAGGATCGCCGCATCGACGTCGGTACCCACCGTATCGATGTTGTGCAGCATCAGTGTTTCAAGCTGTGGACGTTCGAGCAGCATCTGTGCCAGCACGCCGTTTTTGAGCAGGTTGGGGATCTCGAACCAATGCCCGACAGGGTGGAGGCACTGCTGGGGCACGTTGTCGCGATAGTCGCTGCCTTCGCCCATCTGCTGCGCCCAACCGATGAGGGCCGCGTGCAGGCTCTCGCGCACTTTTTGCGCCTGCTCGTCGAGCAACTGCTGCGGCATCTCCTCCCAAGCGAAGCGTAAATCGCGTGCCATCGGGATCAGGCGCAGGCCCACGGCGCGCCCAGGCGATAGATGCAACGGCCCGGGATAGCCGTAGTTGTCCCGCTGCGCCAGAAAGTCGCGAATCGGTTCGTGTGTGAGGTAGCTCGTGGTGATGACGTGGGGAACCGGTATCCCCGCCAGTGCTCCCGTGCGACGGCTTTTCGCCAAATGCACCTCGATGAACGAGCGATGCTTGCCACCGAGCTTGCAAAACGGGTGTAGCGCCTTCACCACGCCCGCTCCGTGCGTCCAGCGACTCCCCACACCCGCAGCCAACGTCACCACCGCCACGCGCCCTTCCCGCAACGCCTGTTCTCCGCTGTCGATACAAGATGCAGGATGCAGGATGCAGGATGCAGGATGCAGGATACAAGATGCAGGATCGATGTGGGCTTCTTGCTTCTTGCCTCTTGCCTCTTGTTCCGTCACATCCCCCGGATACACGTCCTCGATGACGGTGCTTGCCGAAAGGCGATTCTGTGCCAGACCAATGCGTCCGCTGCGTAAATCGGCGCGGATTTGCTCGTGCTGGATGCGGTCGAAGCCCAGCTCCTCCAGCAGCGTGTCGAGGGTGCGTTGGCTCACGTCCTCTTGATCGGCGCGCGGGATGATGCGGTCGAAGAGTGTCTGCACCATTCCTGCGAGCGCCGGGTTCGTGCGACATGCTGCCCCGAAACGGTCGAGTTCGGCGCGGCGTCCGGGTGTGAGTGTGTAACGCTCGCGCTTGAGCAGTGTGGGAACCAGGAACGCGTAATAGCCCGGCGACATCAGTGCCTCGGTTTCGGCGCGCAGTTCGGCCACCGTCCCGTGCTCGTTGATGGCGAAATCGTAGACCACCGGCTCCATCGCGAAGGGCAGCGCGTGCTCCAACTCGCGCTTGGTTGCCAGCATCACGGCCAGCATACACTCCTGCGCCTCGGCGCGACGTTGAGGATCGAAGATGAAGCCCATTCCGCCGCCCGACATTCCGCCAAGCATCCAGAAGCCCCAGAAGTCATCGCCAAACGCCGCGCGCGCGCGTTCGACGAGAGTCGTGGTATAGAGGTTGTTGGCCCAGGGGATGATGGTCTGGATGGGATCGAAGAAGTTGCGCGTGGTGGCGTTGCCGATGCTGCGCACGTCACCTCGGCGCAACAGCCCCACGATTTCGTCGTAGATGCCCATTGCCTTCTGCCGCCCGCTCCATTCGGCTTCAGAGCGCAGCAGATATTTTTCCGTCACCATCTCCAGGATTGGGCCGACATCCTGCGCCATTCCCCCGTGGACGAGGACGAGGCTCTTTTGTAGGCGTTCGCGTGTGTCCTCGGAGACTTCGTCGTGACCCATCAGATGATGGCCGGGCAGCAGGCATCCCCGACTGATGCCGTGTTCGGGATCGTCGGGACCGGCGAGTTGCCCGGTGATGAGCTTCATGCCAGGCCAGACGCCGCCGGAGTCCTGCCATCCGCCGCCCGATCCGGCCAGCCACTCGCCCAGGATGGCGCGCGCGGCGACAAGACGGCGTTCGTGTTCCTGAAGCATCCCTGTAAGCGCCTGCGTCTGCCCGGTGGCGCGCATACAAACGGCGATAAGGCACGCCAGCAGGTTGGTGGAGACGGCTAGCCGCGAGCCTTTGGGAATGCCGTTGACCTGGCTGACTAGCTCGATACCTTGCCCTGTCCCAACGAGCCGTGCGAGCAGATCCTGCAATCGCTCGCCGGAGCCTTCCATCCCTGGCGGGATGATGCCCGCGGCGATGATGGCGGCTTTGAGCAGCCCCAGGTAATCGCGCGCGTAGTCGAAGACTTCGGCCAGGTTGGTGATTTCGGCGACGGCGCCCAAGTCGACGCTCACCAGCCGCAGCAGCGGCTCATCGATGACGCGGAGGTAAGCCTCGACGGGCGGGCGCGGCTCAGGATCGCGGCCATGCACCGCCAGGTCGATGGAGACGTTGAGGACGCGCGCGCCTTCGGGGAAGTCCATCCCCAGAAAGAAGATGTCGCTCCATCCACTGTGCGAGAGGTCCATGCGCACGGGCGTGGCTTCGTGGAGGACGGGGAATAGCCCTTCGGCGGAGCGGGTCGTCAACTCGCGGCGCACGCGCAGTGGGTGATCCATCGGATGGCCGGTGCGGAACATCCACTGGTTGCCGCGCACAGAACGCACGCTGCGCCGTACCTGATTGGCCAACGTCTGAAAGCCCAGACGGTGATATGCTTCGGCCAGCGCGCTGGAGATGGCATCCGTGGGGCCGTCCGCCGTTTGCAAGGCAAGGAAGCAGTCGATAGCTTCTTCGAAGCGGCGTTGGAGGAGGTGGGTGTAGCCGTCGTAGGGGATTAGCCCCGCCTTAATCTCCTCCATGGGGGGGGAGATCCCGGGCTTCCCCCCCATCGGGGGGGATAAGAGGGGGGGAATATGAAAGCGATGGATCGCATAAAGGAAGAACAACGCGCGCACGCGCTCGTAGAGGTTGTCGCTGGCGTGACGGAAGGCTTCGAGCGCCGAGCACTCGTCGAGCAGTTCTGTCAGCGACGCGGCACGGCAGAAGGCGTCCAGCGAGTGGTTACGCACCTCAGGATCGGCCGCTGTGATGATGTCGATCAGGCGGCTGCTCATGCGCCCCTCCGTAGCTCGCGGGTTGCCAGCATCTCCACCAGACGTGTCAAGATTTCCTCGCGATCCCCACCGCTCAATGCGAGTGCCAATTGCGCGATCACCAGCCCGTACTTCACACCTACGTCGTAACGCAGCGCCCGTTCCTCTAGCGCCAGGTATTTCTCACGGGCAGCGAGCACGGCCAGCGCCTCAGATAGCGTGATCCGCTGATTCGCCGATTCATGATTCATGATTCTTGATTCCAGGATCTCCATCACCGTCGGTGTGAGGACGTGCATCCCGAAGAAGCAGAGGTAGTGGCCCGCGCGCAGGCCCGGCACGATGAGGCGTAATTCGGCCTCGGTGGGCGTGGGCTTTTCGATGACGGTGTCGATCTCGTAGAGGTCTTTGCGGCCCGGCACGCGCTTTCCGCCGACGGTGCCGTAGTAGGGGAGGAGGTTCTCGCGCGTCGCCTGGACTGCGGAGACGGCGCAGTTTTCCGCCTCGGCCACGGCGACGAGCTGCTGCGCGCAACTTTGCGTGTTGCCACTCACGTAGAGGTGATCTCCTACCAGGTGTAGAAAGGGCGCATCGCCGATGAAGGGTTTGGCGCAGTAGATGGCATGCCCGTAGCCGCGCGGATCGGTCTGCGGGATAAAGTACAGCCGCCCAGCATGATCGCCCACGGCGGCGGCGTAGGGACCTTCATCGTCCGGCGCAACAACGATGGCGATTTCGTCGATGCCCGCGCTGATGGCTTCCTCCACGAGAATGGTGAGCACGGATTTCTCCGCGCCGTCGCGGTCGGTAAGTGTCTGCATGGGCAGGGCGCGCTGATTACGTCCGGCGGCGGTGATAACGGCTTTTGTGATGTGCATAATGACCTCCAAACAGGATATTCGTTTAACGTTACATTCCATCTCAATCGGATACGTGATGCGTGATACGTAAGTCTTCGCGTATCACGTATCACGTCCCACGTATTACGCATCACGTTATTGCTGATTTTGCCGGGAGCGGATGCGCTCGATGGTGCGGTAGAAGGCGTTTTCCAGTTCCAGGCTCCAACTGCTGGGGCGTTTTTGCAGGCGGCGCAGCGTCTCGTTGTCGCCGATGTAGAACAGCGCGTCCAATGCCTTGTGTTGCAGATAGCGACGCTCATCGGGCAAGGGATGTTTGTGCAAGTTCAAGGTGGAGAAGTCCTCCAGAGCGATATCGGTGAAGCGTTGGGTCGCGGTAGTGTCGTATAACTCTCCGATGGCTTGCAGGGCGATCCCTTTTAGTGTGATGTTGGGGAGTTCGTTGAGGCAGCGGTAGAGAAACGCGCGCGCACGTCCGTCATGGGGACGGATTTTGCCGATGAGGTAAGCCAGATGCGGGTACCACGGATAGGGATTTTTGCGGACAGCGGGATTCAGCCGTCTGTCATCTTCCTCACTGAGAAAGGGCAGAATGGCTTCCTGTGTGACGATGGCCGGATCGAGTAACGTAAGCGCGGTGACGGCGGCGCTGCGCGTCTCGTTGGTGTAGTGCGGCCAGCGGAATGCGCGGACGAGCACTCGTACCGCCACGTCGGTTTTCAGGTCACCGAGGGCAAAAGCCGCCGCAGCCCGGACATCGGTATCCTGGATTTCTTTGGCCACGAGGTAGGGAATCAATTTCTTCACGTGTCCGCTGGCCCAATCATTGAGCACCGCAGCCAGTTGAGGAGCGAGTTCTTCGACTTCAGGGTAGGGAGGGGCGAGCATCCGCCGCAGCGCCATCACTGCCGCCAGACGCACATCACTGTGTTCGTAGACCGGTGCGGCTGCGGTTGAGACTTGTACTGGTTTGTGCGCGATTTCCACCAGGCGGGGGATGGCTTCTGGCCGTTTGATCTGCCCTAACGCCTGTACGATGCGGACACGCCGGGTAACGCGTGGCTCGCGGGCCATGTCCAATCGCCAGAGCAAGGTGCTGACGATATAGCTGATGAGTGATTCGTCCCGGCATTGTTCCTGACATTCGCGGATGCAGTCCGCCGCCAGGAAGACTTGCTCGCCTTCGCTGAGCGCGACGCCGTAAAGGATTTCGTGGATCAACTTGTTCGGATCGTCCATCAGGGCGCTGAGCAGGATGAAGGTCTCAGCCCACCAATAGTAGCGCGTGTGCCGCCCCAGGGTAGCGGCGATGTCACTCAGCACGACCTCGAAATCTGGGCGTTCCAGGAGGGCCTGCGCGCAGCAGTACGAGCGGATGTTGGCGCGGGCAAAACGCAGCGATTCCGCCCCTACCGGGGCCAGCAGCCCGTGCGTGGTCAACTCCTGGTAGAGCGCCTCCAGACTGTATCCCCGGTTGCCGCGCACGTCGGCCATGATCTCGAAGGCCTCATCGATGCTGAGAGTCGCTTTGAGGGACATCTGCATCTGCCGGGCCAGTGTGTAGAGTGTCTTGGCGGCGCGCGTACGCATCCCCTGATCCACGGCGATGTCCATGATCGCGTCATCCACCAAGTCTTGTAGCACTTGCGCGTGGGAACGGGGAACTTTGCCATCCTGTGCCTGTTTCAGCATTTTGAAGAGCAGCCAAGGGATACGGGCCAGATCGAAGAGTTGTGTCTCTTCCAGACTGGCGTGAAGCTGTCTGGCTGCCGGTTCCGCCAGAATTTGAGTGAGGTAGTGTTGGATGTTGCGCTCTGACAGGGGCAGCAGAATGAGTGTATCGTTGATGTAAAGCGGGGCGATGTCAAAATCGTCCGTATTGAATGTCACGATGTACTCGTGGCGCGCGTGATGCCGGATGAAATCCTGGAGGACAGCGCAAAAACGGCGACGGCTGTGATACGGCAACACCTCACTGTTATCGAACAGGATGCGCAGGATCGGGCCGGTGTATGCCTTGAGCACATCGCGAGGGCGCTGTCCCGCGTTTTCTTCCCAGAAAGGGTCGAGAGTTTGCAGAATCAGGGTCTCCAGCATTTTCTCGTCGATGTGTGCGCCTTGGGGCATGGTTTGCAGGTCCACGTACACGGGGATGACCAACCGGGACGCGTCGGCTCGCAGCGATTGTTGCGCCGTCATCTGGGCGATGTGGCGCATTTCGGTGGATTTGCCCATACCGGCATCGCCGATCAGCGCGATGGTGCTGGGGCCGTGCGGGCCTTGTTCGGTCTTGACCGGCGCGAAGATGTCCAAAATCGTCTCGCTGAGACTGCGGCCGGGGGTGTTTTCTTCCCCCAGCGCGTTGAAGTCGACGTTGTGCACGACCCCTGAAAAATGGTGCACTTCTAGGGGAAGATAAGCGCCGCCTGTGGACAGGGGATTGAGGACATCGGCGAGCAGCATAGTCCGCAGAGCGCCGATGATAGGGTCCGCAGCAAAGAGTTGGCCGTTATCCAGCCGCATAAAAAGTGCGGGGATGGCCCAAGCCTGTGGGTCGTTTTCCAATAGCAAGAACCGTGCATGGTTCAACGCGCGGTCGACGCTGCCGTGTTCCAGCAGATCCCGGTAGAAATCCCGGCTTAGCTCGCGGGCGATGTGCGGCGCGATGGCGTCCTGCATGGCGATGATGGCCGGGATGCCGACCTGCACAAGTTGCGGGGCCAGCCCTACGTAGGGATTGGCGTTCTGCGGGTCGCGCTTGGCGCTATCGCAGGAGGCCAGGAAGATCAGATGGGGCTGTGGGTTGGTGGCGCCGAGTTGTGCCACAATTTCCGCATCGCGGCGCGCGTCGGTGAGGCCGCTGGCGTCTTCCAGGAACAGGGTGGTTGCCTCCTGCGCGCGGCTGAATGCCCCGTGGCCGAGGAAGTGGAGGATATGATAGCCCGGTGTAGTGGCCAGCTCGTGAATCAATGTATCGAGGGTAGTCGAGTTGTCGCGCACAACGTAGCCAACCTGCTCAAGGCGAGCGCGTATGTCGGCGTTGAGACCCGTTCTACCGGGTAGCAGGGTCACGTGTAGTTGCCCGGTGCGTTGCAGGCCGTCCAATGCGGAGGTCAGCGTGTCGATTTCTTGATCCACGTCAATAGGTGTCATCCCTTGATCGATGAGGTCGGCGGGGTTGGCGATGGCGACGAGCATACGGATGGGCCGTATACTGATGGGGGCGGGTGCGGTAATTTCCAGTCCTGTGTAGCGCGAAAAGGGCGTCTGCGCGGCGGTGCTCAGCAAGGTTACGGTGTTCTGTCTCAGTTCGTGGAGGCGTTCCCACAACAACGCGTGCAGTTCCGGTGCGTGCGGATCGATCCATAGGCGTAGTCGCAGTTGTCCACCACGTGTTTCCGCAGTCCCGATAGCCCGGTCGTAGGCGCGGCGGATCGCGCCGGAGAAGAGCGCATCGAACAGCGCCAGCCCGTAGGCGGGGACATCGTTCTCGATAGCCTGCAATGCGGCCTGATTTAAACGCATCTCGCCGCCGGCGAAATGTACTGTGCCGTTCATGAGGGCTTCGACCGGGTAACACTGCTGCGCGTCATCCCGCGGATGGATACGGATTAAGAGATCGGTATGGTCGCGTTGCGCACTCTTAGGCATAGGCAACTCCTGCAAAAAAATGACCAATGACGAATGGTTTGTTAACTGTGTGTATTATACGCTGTCTGTAAAAGATAGAAAGTAGGGGAAATTCTCATAGTGATTTGACATACCTTTTGGCATTTTCGTCGTTTTTCTTGTATAATTGTTTTTGCATATTGGTATCCTCGCTCTTTTTTATGCTAATTGGTGTTGATGTTGAAATTGTGTTTCTCCTTGTTTGTATCTTAATCTTTTGCTCGAAAGGAGGTGTTTATGAATTGGGTGTTCTTTTGTGCAGGAGTCATTATCGGCTGGATAGGAACGTCATTCATCGATTTTTTCTTTTGGCGACGCCGACATTTTGAAACAGCTTCGGAACTCGAAGTGCGCGCTGAGTTGGCCGTGATGGAGGCCAGGGCGGGGCAGCTTGAAACACAGGTCATTGATCTCAAAGAAGATCAGATGTATTACGAGCATGAGATGCAGCTCAGCCGTGATACTCTGGCGCGCGTGCACGAGCAATTGGCGGGCAGAGAAGCCGAAATTCGGCAGTTGCAAATCGCCCTTGCGGATGCGCAAAGGCATCTTGCGGAACAATCGGGTTCGCGTGTGTTCAAACTTGAACCAGAGTTGCACGGCTTGGAGAAAATCGACGGAATCGGCCCCAAGATTTCCAGGCTTCTCAACGCGTGGAGTATCTACACCTTTGCAGATTTGGCCGAAGCCAATGTGGAAGCATTGCAGCGATGTCTTGAGGAAGCCGGCCCGCAGTATCGGCTGGCAAATCCGGCGACTTGGCCGGAGCAAGCGCGTTTAGCCGCCGAGGGTAACTGGGAAGCCCTGGATGCGTTTCAGAACGACCTGAAGGGTAGCCGGACTCAGTCTGCGTAACGCTGCCCGGTGTGTCTAGTAGGTCGTTACGGGGAGAGCCTGGCTCTCCCCGTATTTGTTGATATCGAGAGTTCAACAAAAACCAATCGCATGGTTGTATTCTTCCGTTTTCCCTTGTATAATGATAATGATTGTGGTTTGCCTCATTTTTACATTCATTTCATTTTCACAATTTTAGTCCACAAGGAGGTGATTCATGAACTGGTTGAGTTTTTTCATCGGGTTACTCATGGGTTGGTTGATTGAATTGATCATCGACTTCTTCTACTGGCGACGCAGGGGCGCAGCTTTGACCCCAGAAGGGAAGGTGCGTACTGATCTGGCCGGGATGGAGGCCAGGACAGGCGATCTTGAAGCGCAATTGGTCGCCGCGCAGGACGATCAGAAGAAGTTGGCGGCTTGTGAACGCCAACTACACGATTTCCAGACTACCCTATCGCGTGTCCAGGCGGAGTTGTCGGCTAAAGAGAACGAGGTTCAGCAATTGCAGGCTTCCCTGTCCGACACGGAGATCCGCATGGCCGAACGCACCAGCTCGCTCGCGGCCCTGGCCGGGTTCGACGCGCACAACCTGCAAAAGATCGAGGGGATCGGGCCCAAGATCGCCAGTATCCTCAACGCGCATGGCATCAACACCTTCGCCGACCTGGCGGAAGCGGCGGTCGAGGAACTGCAGAAATGCCTTGAAGAAGCCGGTCCGCGCTTTCGCCTGGCGAATCCGGAGACCTGGCCCGCGCAGGCGCGTCTGGCCGCCGATGGCAAGTGGCTGGAACTGGACGAACTTCAGCGCAAACTGAAGGGCGGGCGCGCCTAGCCGCACAGGATTGGCCGGGTGACGGTGACCCGTGCGAGTCATGGAGGAAAAGCTTATGGTTGCTGATCGGACGTCTCAGAGTGTTCGAGCGTACAACATCTTTAAATTTGTAGTGACGCTCATCTTGATCCTCATCATTATCATCCTGCTGTTGCGCGCGCGGGCTGGCACCACGTCTGCGCCGCAGGGTGGGGTGGAACCGGCTGTTACCGTAGCTGCACCAACGCTTTCGACGCCCAAGATAGGCGACGACGGGACGGTGACGCTTTCTGGAACGGGGACGCCGGGTTCCAAAGTCGAAATCTGGGCGGGCGGCAAGCGCATCGGCGAGGCGACCGTCGGCGCAGATGGCAAGTGGTCGTTCGCCGCGCCGCTGGAGGCGGGCGACTACGACTTCACCGTGCGGGCCGTCGATGCCTCCGGCAAGACGCTGGCGGAATCCGCGCCGCTCAAGTTTACCGTGCCTGCCCTGGTCAAAGCGCCGACGTTGGATACGCCAACAGTGGGCGACGACGGGGCGGTGACGCTCTCCGGGACAGGGACGCCGGGTTCGAAAGTCGAAATCTGGGCGGGCGGCAAGAAGCTCGGCGAGGTGACTGTGGGCGCAGACGGCAAGTGGTCGTTCGCCGCGCCGTCGATGGAAGCGGGCGACTACGACTTCAGCGCGCGCGCCGTGGACGCCTCCGGCAAGACGCTGGCGGAATCCGCGCCGCTCAAGTTCACCGTGCCCGCCCTGGTCAAAGCGCCGACGTTGGATACGCCGAAAGTGGGTGACGACGGGACGTTGACGCTCTCCGGGAAGGGAACGCCGGGTTCGAAAGTCGAAATCTGGGCGGGTAGCAAGCGCATCGGCGAAGCGACTGTCGGCGCGGATGGCACGTGGTCGTTCGCCGCGCCGTCGATGGAGGCGGGCGACTACGACTTCAGCGTGCGCGCTGTAGACGCTTCCGGCAAGACGCTGGCGGAGTCGGAACCGCTCAAGTTCACCGTGCCTGCGCTCGCTTTGGTCGCGCCGACCTTCGATCTGCCCAAGATAGGCGACGATGGAACATTGACGCTTTCCGGGAAGGGAACGCCGGGTTCGAAAGTCGAAATTTGGGCGGGCGGCAAGCGCATCGGCGAAGCGACTGTGGGTGCGGATGGCACGTGGTCGTTCGCTGCCCCGTCGATGGATGCGGGCGACTACGACTTCAGCGCGCGGGTTGTGGATGCTTCTGGCGCGACGCTGGCGGAGTCGGAGCCGCTCAAGTTCACCGTACCATCGCTTACAGTGGCCGCGCCGACGCTATCTGCGCCGCAGGCGAGCGATGACGGGACGGTGACGCTCTCCGGGACAGGGACGCCGGGTTCCAAAGTCGAAATCTGGGCGGGCGGCAAGCGCATCGGTGAAGCGACCGTAGGCGCAGACGGCAAGTGGTCGTTCGCCGCGCCGCTTGAGGCTGGCGACTACGACTTCAGCGCGCGGGCCGTGGACGCCTCCGGCAAGACGCTGGCCGAATCCGCGCCGCTTAAGTTCACCGTGCCCGCCCTGGTCAAAGCGCCAACATTGACCGCGCCATTGCCCAATGCTGCGATCACTGGCGATACGTTAGCCCTGGCCGGGACCGGGGAGCCGGGCGCGGAAGTCGAAATCCTCGACAACGGCAAAGTGGTGGGCGCCGCGGTGGTGCAGGCCGATGGCACCTGGGAATTCGACTACAAGTGCGAGCCGGGCGTGCACTCGCTCACCGTGCAGAACACCGGGGATGCGGCCAGCGCCAGTGAGACCGTCAACATTGAGGTTGCCGCCGCTGCACCACCCACACCTGCTCCGAAGCCTGCGGCCGGCGTGTGCAGCGCGGGTAACATCCCGATGGGTGTCGATCAAGGAACCACGTACATCGTGGCGCGCTGCGAATATATGGCACTCATCGCGCAGCGCACCGGCGTCAAACTCGCGGACTTGATTGCCGCCAACCCGCAGGTGACGAATCCCAACCTGATCTACCCGGATCAAGTGCTCAATTTGCCGCCGCGCTAAAGGTCTGTAAGAACAATTTCCCACTCGGGCCGGTCTCTGACCATACCCGCCAAAGCTTACCCAACGGCGGCGCGGTCGGAGACCGGTCACAGCTTTCGGGAAGTTATACTTTTACGAACGCTAAGAATCCTGACAGGACATCAATGATGAGTACCTCATCCATTGTTTTACTCGCGCAGGGGTTGACTAAATCCTATGGCAACGTCCGGGCGTTGCGCGGCGTCGACCTGAAAGTGCAACGCGGTGAAGTCTTCGGTTTCCTGGGACCCAACGGCGCCGGCAAGACGACCACCATCCGGATTTTGCTCGACCTGATCCGTCCTGATGGCGGGATGGTGCGCGTGCTGGGACTCGATCCACAAAAAGACTCGTTGGCAGTGCGCGCTCGCTCCGGTTACCTGCCTGGCGAGTTGCACCTGGAGGACACTGAGACGGTCGAGACCATTCTCAGGCAATTCAACGCGCTGCGCGGCGGCAAAGCTGACTGGACTTACATCCGCGGTCTCGCCGACCGCCTGGGCCTCGATTTGAAGACGCAGGCAAAAAATCTCTCGAAGGGCAACAAGCAGAAAGTCGGCGTGGTGCAGGCGCTTATGCACAGGCCCGAATTGCTCCTGCTGGACGAGCCTACCAGCGGGCTGGACCCGCTGATCCAGCAGGAAGTGCATATGCTGATCGGCGAAGCCAAAGCGGATGGCGCCACGGTCTTTTTCTCATCGCACGTCATCGGCGAAGTGGAGCAACTGGCCGACCGTGTGGGCATCATCCGCAAAGGCGTGGTTGCGGAAGTCGCCGAGACGCAAACGCTGATCAAGCGGGCGTTGCGCCGGGCCAGGGTCCGCTTTGGCGGCGGAATCCAGGTTCCGGCGCTGGAAGGCATCCCCGGCGTCTCCATACTGTCGCGCGGCGTCGATTTCGTGACGCTGCAGATCGAGGGCAAGATGGACGCTTTGATCAAGGCGCTGGCGAATTTCCCCGTGATCGAATTTGAAACCGAGCGTCCATCGCTCGAAGAGATTTTCCTGGCATATTACGAAAGGTAGGCAACCATGTTCACCATTTTCACCCAATCCCTGCGGCGCTGGAAGTGGCAGATCATCGGATGGGGCAGCAGTATGCTGATCATCGCCGTCTATTTGATGTGGCTGTACAAGCCGATGGTGGTACAGCAGGCGCAGCTCAAGAACCTGTTCGACGCCTATGGGAAGGAAATGCTTTCGTTTTTTGGCGGTACGGTGGACATTTTCTCGGCGGGGGGCTACCTGAACTTTGCCTTCTTCTCCTATGTGCCGGTGGCGATCGGCATTCTGGCGCTGCTGCTCGGTTCCGGGCTGGTGGTGGCGGATGAAGAGAAGGGTACACTCGACCTGATTCTGGCGCATCCCATCACCCGCACAGCGTTGTTCTGGGGACGCTGGTTGGCGCTTGTGGCAACGCTGACTGCCGTGCTCCTGCTGACGTGGTTCGGCTTTGCCGTGGGACTGTCCTGGACGGGACTGGATACATCCGCCTGGCAGGTGCTCCTGCCGCACATCTCGCTGCTCTCGATCCTGGTTTTGTTTGGCACGCTGGCGCTGTTCCTCAGCCTCCTGCTGCCCTCACGTACACTGGCCGCCAGTGTGACCGGCGCGCTGTTGGTGGCGAGTTACATTGTCACATCGCTAGCGTCGGTCAACGATACCCTGGAGCCGATCAACACATTCTCACCGCTGAAGTACTACCAGGGCGGCAGCGCCGTCAATGGGCTAGACGTGGGACCTTTGCTGAGCACGCTCGGCATCGCATTGCTCTTCGGTGTGCTGGCCTGGCTGTTGTTCCAGCGCCGTGAGGTTCGCGTCAGCGGCGAAGGCAACTGGAGATTGCCCTTCTTGAGTCGGTATAGCCAGATATTCCTGTTGCTGTGTGGTGCTGTGTGTTTGTTGAGCGGATGTTCACTTACGCGCGCGGTGGCCGAACGCGAGCCGGAAGATTTACAACAACCGGTGTTTCCTGCTGCCATTGCACCTGCTGATGACTCGTTCGTCTATTTGCCGCTGGTGATGCGCGCCAATCTTGTTCCGGTCATCACGGGATGCGGCATTTTCCCCGCCGACAACATCTGGAACACGCCGGTAGACACCCTGCCCCTCGATGCGAACTCTGCTGCTTACGTCGCCACGATTGGCGCCAGCGCGCACGTTCACCCGGATTTCGGGTCCGGGCTGTGGGAGGGCGGGCCGATCGGCATTCCGTATGTTACCGTCCCAGGGACGCAACCCCTTGTGCCGGTGACGTTCGACGAGGACGACGAGAGCGATGCTGGCCCCTATCCCATCCCGCCCGATGCGCCCATCGAGGGTGGGGCGGAAAGCGATGGTGACCGCCACGTTTTGGTCGTGGATCGTGATGATTGCGTGTTGTACGAGTTGTACTACGCTTTTCCGGTGGATGGCGGCAGTGCCTGGACCGCCGGTTCCGGCGCGATTTACGACCTTACCAGCCACGCGCTGCGCCCGCAAACGTGGACCTCCGCCGATGCTGCCGGGCTGCCCATCCTGCCGGGACTGGTGCGCTACGAGGAAGTCGCTGCCGGGGAAATCCGCCACGCGCTGCGTTTCACCGTGCCGAAAACGCGCCACGCCTACGTTTGGCCGGCGCGCCACTACGCCTCCGACCTCACCGAGCCGCAATATCCGCCGATGGGACAGCGCTTCCGGCTGAAGGCCGATTTCGACATCAGTGGTTTCTCGCCCAACGTTCAGGTCATCCTGCGGGCGCTCAAGAAATATGGGATGATGCTCGCCGATAACGGCTCCGCGTGGTATATTTCAGGCGTGCCGGACGAGCGTTGGGACAACGATGAACTGCGCGAATTGCGCCAGATAACCGGCGCGGCGTTTGAAGCGGTGGACGTATCCTCGCTGATGATCGACGTGGATTCAGGGCAAGTCAGGGAATAACCCTTACAAGGCTTCAGGCAAACCAGAGTTTGCACACCTTCGTAAGGGTGGCTAGTCCCGCGTGGCGCACATAGCTCATCAGTTTATACTTGCCAGGGATCGCCAGATCCCGGCGTTGTGCGCAGAAACCCAAGCATAGCTAACTGGCGCGAGACTTCCGCCACGATGTACTAATCGCTTTCCTGGCGCAGATAGTGGATCAGGCGGCTCAAGGCAAAGATGGCAATCACTCCCAGAACAACGATGACGCCGAAGCTCAAGGTGAGTCTAATCGTCAAGGCCAACGTGCCCAGCAGTAGCCCCAATCCACTCACGATGGCAAGCCGTCGCAGGTGCTCGCGTTCCAACACGCGTGCCTCGGCTTCTAACCGCGCCCTGGTGTCCAAACGAACTGCCTCCACTTCTGTCTCTGTGTCGGCGGTATTCGTTTCGCTGCGTTCGCTGTCAGGTGTTTGCTGCTCGTTGAGGCGCATGTGCTGGATGAAGTGGTGCAAATCCCAAGCGATCAGCGCTGCTGTGATTCCAACCAGCAGCCAGCCGTTCTGCACGCCAAAGAGTGTGCCCAACAGTGCCCCTACGGCAAACGCCAACAATCCCAATCCGGCAGATGCCCGCACGGCGTAACGCTGCCCGACCAGCCACAGCAGCCCCAGGGCGATGAAGATCGGGATGGCAATAAAGTTCTGGTTCAGACCGTACCCCAGCGCCAACGCCACCGCGGCGACGAGTGTGCTGATGGTCATGATGCGCGTGACTGTGAAGACACGGGTGCTCAGCTTCATCGTTCGATCCTCACAATGCGGTTGGTCGGCATGACGGGGCGAACCAGCGCCGTGCGCATCACGTTGCCGAAGGGCTGATCCACTTGCCAGTTGATGATTTGGATGCCCACCCGGCGCAGGCGGCGCAGCATCAGTTCGCGCTCGATGCGCGTGATGCGCAGCGCAAGTTGGACGCTTGCCTCCGCCTCGCTGATCGGCGCGTACTTTTGCGCTTCGAAGGCCACCGGATCGGGGCTGATGACGAGAACCTGGTAGCCGCGCGCGCGCAGCCGGGTGAGGATCGACAGATCCTCTTTGCGCAGTGGGCTAACCAGGACAATCTGCGATTTAGCAGGGAAGAAACGCACCGGCAAATAATCCATACTCTCGAAAACGAGGCTGTCGCCGGTTCTGGCATGGGCCAACGCCTGCATAATGCGCTCGCGCTGGACTTTGCCGTAGCCGGGGTAGGTCATCTCCAGCCCGCGCCCGTAGACCAACATGCCCACCCGGTTGCCATCGTTGATGAAGGCTTCGGCCAGCCCGGCCGTCGCCGAAATCGCGTGCTCGAAAAGTGAGTCGTTGCCCACCACCACGTTGTTATTCTGCCGCGCATCCAGGATGATCCCCACATCGGCGATGCGTTCCATTTCGAACTCGTTGGTGAACAGCGCGTGTTGGTGACGGGCGCTGGTGCGCCAGTTGATCCAACGCAGGGGATCACCCAATTGGTACTCGCGCACGCCGAAGAAGTCGGTGCCGGAGCCGGCCAGCCGTGACGGGATAGGACCCGCGTAGCCGCGCGTGCGCAGCGGGCGGATGTCGAGGTGTTCAAGATGCAGCAATTCTGGCAAGACCATGAGGTTTGCGCCGACTTCCAGCCAGCCCTGGTGGCGAAAAAGGCCCAGGTGCTCGTTGGCCGTTGCGCGCAGGTAACGGAAGGGGTAATTTCCTCGCTTGCCCTCCACTTTGTAGCTGAACTCCGTCTTGCCGCCAGCGGGCAGCATTGTTTGTGCCCACGGCTCGCCGTCTGTAACGGTCAACCCCTGCGGCACGGTGTCCTCTATCAGCACTTCCTCGATGTTCGCTCCCTGGTTGTGGACCGTTACCGTGACCGTGGCCGGCGTCCCGTGATGAATGATGCCTGCGCTCAGCGTGCGGGTGATCATCAGCCGTGGTTTTTCGGGACTGAAGATAAAGGCCGCGGCCAGATAGACGACGAGCGGAATGGCAAGCGCCACGGCGTTGCCGCGCACCATCACTAATCCGGCGATGATCAGCCCGTAAACCAGGAGGCTCAGGAACAGCAATCTGCGCATATCTGCCCCTGTAGAACGTCAGGATCGCCGCATGAAGCTCTGAATCACCGGCACCGGCACCAGCCGCAGCACTTCGCTGACGACTTCGGAGGCCGCGTGGCGTTCGGTCCACAGGTCGGGTTCCAGAATCAGGCGGTGGCTCAGCGCAGGTAGCGCGAACAGTTTGACGTCGTCGGGGAGTACATACCCGCGTCCCTTCATCGCTGCCCATGTGCGCGATAGCTTGAGCAGCGCCAGCGCACCGCGCGGGCTGGCGCCGACGGCGACGTAGCGGTGGCTGCGCGTCGCCCGCGTCAGATCGACGATGTACTGCTCAATGTCCACATCCACGTGAACGTCCTCAATGGCCTCGCGCATCGCCAGGAGCTTCTCACCGTCGATCACCGGTTCCAACGAGAAGTTATCCTGCCGGCGTTCACGGCGACGGTGCACGATCTCTTTTTCATCCTTGGCTTCGGGATAACCGATCGCCAGCTTCATAATGAAGCGGTCGAGTTGGGCTTCGGGCAGCGGGAAGGTGCCCTCGTATTCGATGGGGTTCTGCGTGGCGATCACGATAAAGGGCGACGGCAGCCGCATCGTCTCACCTTCCAGCGTCACCTGGTATTCCTGCATCGCTTCGAGCAGCGCCGACTGCGTTTTGGGGGAGGCGCGGTTGATCTCGTCCGAGAGGATGATATTGGCGAACAACGGCCCCTTACGCAGGGAGAACTGGTTCTGCGTGCGGTCGTAAATGTAGCCGCCGGTGATGTCGCCGGGCAGCAGGTCGGGCGTGAACTGGATGCGTTTGAACGTCAGTCCCAGAGCTGTGGCGAAGCTGTTGGCGATGAGCGTCTTGGCCAGGCCGGGGTAATCTTCCAGCAGCACGTGCCCGCCCGCGGTGAGCATCGCGGCCATAATCTGCTCCAATACTTCGCGCTTGCCCACGATGGCGCGTTCCACTTCTTTGAGCACGCGCTCTGTCAGTTCGGCGACTTGTGTGATCTCGAGGGTCATAGTCTTAAACCTCCAATTGTTTTTCTAGAAATTCGACGATGGTTTCTAACTCTGCGTTTAATTGCCCTGCCGGTGGTTTTTCCAGCTTGAAAAAACGTTTGAGCCGTGTTAGCAGACTGGGTTTGGGCTCGCTAAGGCTTGATCTCAGCCGCGAGATAAGGTAGTCACGCACGGCAGGCGGCGGATCTATTTTACCCTGTTCGAGACGGCGCTCTATGTCTCTGAAACTAATACGTTCCTCGTGCGACAGTACATCCAGAATCAATTTGCCGATGAAATACCCAAAACGGTGCCGTGAATATTTGCCTGTCAGCAGCATATTGATACGATCGGCCCAAAGGTCGATCCCTCCCCGCGCGGGATAGGAGGATTTTCCAGGCGCCGCGGGCGCCGGCCGGGCCTCGCGGTCCAGGCTGCGCATGGCGAAGATCAATGCAATGACCACCATCCCGGTCCACAACCAAACCTGCGGGATGGTCTGCGTTATGATTCCGATCAGCCAGATCGCGTACGACAGCGGCAGCGCAAACGTCTCGCGGACAAAATCGCGCAGACCAAGCATCAGCAGCACAGCCAGTGGCACGCCAACGAGCGGCACCCACCAGAAGCGTTTGATCAGGTTGGTACGGGTGTTTTCTGCTGTGTCCTGGTTCATTGGGCAAGCTCCGCAACGGTGTTGACGATGGATGACAGGCAAGCGACGGCACGCTTTTCTTCAGCTGGGCCGGGGTCGTGATTGCCATAGCGCGCATCTTCAAAGAGAAGCGTCAGTTCGTGAACGGGCGCTTCGGGCAGGCCCGCTTTGACCAGTTGTTCCACAAATTCGTGGCTTGTCATTGTGGTGCCGCGCTCGATGTTGCGTTTTTCCCTGATGATGCGGCTCATTTCAGCGTAACAGCGGATGACCGCATTCCTGAGATTGCCGCCCGCCTGGATGTCGTCGATTGCCTCCTGCGCTCCACGCGCCAGTTCGGTCAGGGTGTCATCTTGTTCCAGACGCCTGCGCCGCCAGAAGATATAGAGTGTGGTCACGATAACGATCGTCAGCACCACAGCCAGGCCCAGGCTCAATATTGTGGTGAGGTCCTTCATGTCGCCAGGGACGAATTCGGGCGGAGGCTCAAACTGCATCTCTTCGAGAGGAGATAAGTCGTTCATACCGATCTCTGGCATCTCAGGCATACTGGCCTGCCGCTCGAGCACGATTGACATCAGGAGCATAAAGAGCAATAACTGAATCAGGATGCGCACAGCGCGCCGGCGACCCTCTTTGGTGAAGATCAAATAGAGGATGGTAAGTGGGAGCAAGATCAATATGATAATTCTGAGGATGTTGACCATGGGCATCATCTCGCCAAACTCGGGCACAAGCGGGACCTCTTCCGAACCCTTCTTGAGCAGTCCCCAAGGGAATGGCTTTCCGGGACGGAATTCCACCGTCGATAGACTGCTGGAAAGGAGAAACAATGCCACAATCGCCACTGTCGCGGCGATGAGGATCCAAAATTTCTTGTTCTTGGCCATAATGCGCTATTATAACACGAACTGCCAACTTGTGAATGTGGTATACTGGTTCTCACTGAGGTAGGAGGGGTATGTTTTTTGTTTGCGGGCGTATGCCCGCAAACAAAAAACATACCCAAAATTTCCCTTTTGTGCCTGTAGAATGCAAGGCAGGCGACATGGTTCAGCGGGATGGTGCGGAAAAGGATGCAGGAAGCGGCGCAAAGGGTGGCGCAAGCAAGAGAGCCTGGGATAGCACGGGCCGGCGTGCTCATCGTCGCGGCCTACATCGCGGCGCAGATGCTCGCCGACATCGGCAGTCTCAAGATCGCCTGGGTGGCGGGCTTCAGCATCGACGGGGGGACATTCATCTACCCGTTCACATTCACGCTGCGCGATATGGTCCACAAGCTGCTGGGACGCTCGGCGGCGCGGACGCTCGTCATCGCGGCGGCGGCGATCAACCTGGTGATGGCGGGGTTCTTCGCTTTGTTGAGCATTCTCCCGCCCGATCCGACGTGGCCGCTGCAGGAGGCCTTCGCGAGCGTGCTTGCCCCGGTGTGGCGAATCGTCATCGCCAGCATCGTCGCCGAGGTGCTCAGTGAGCTGCTGGATACGGAAGTCTATCACCTGTGGGTCACACGGGTGACGCGGCGCTACCAATGGGCACGCGTGTTGATCAGCAACGGCCTCAGCGTGCCGCTGGATAGCCTGGTGTTCTGTTGGGCGGCGTTTGGCGGCGTGCTGCCAAACGCTGTGGTCTGGTCGATTTTCTGGGCCAACGTCCTCGTCAAGGGAGCGACAACGTTGGTCGGTATGCCGGCCATTTATTTGGTCAAAGGAGAATAGCAGTTGGAAGAAAACGATATGAAAGAGACTGTCTCACACGAGGAGGACACGTCGTTGACGGTCATCGAGCAATATCTGGCCGAGAGCGGCGGCGCGGTCATCACTGACGGTGAGACCGTCGCCGATTGGCACGACGAGGTATTGCCGGAAGGCCACCAGTCGGGTTTCGTGGCCGTCATCGGACGGCCCAACGTGGGGAAATCCACGCTCGTCAACGCGCTGGTGGGCCACAAAATCGCCATCGTCTCACCGAAACCGCAGACGACGCGCAACCGCATTACCGGCGTCGTCACCGAGCCAGGTTACCAGATGATTTTCATCGACACGCCGGGCATCCACCAGAAGCCGGGCCACAAGCTGAACGAACTGATGATCGAGCAGGCCGTCGCCGCCATCCCCAATGCCGACGTGGTGCTGTTTGTCGTCGATGTCGCGGTTGCGCCACGAGAAGAGGATGCGTACATCGCGCATTTGCTGGCGGCGCGCGAAGACTCGCGTCAGCGTCCTGTACTCTTCGTACTCAACAAGATGGACGAGCTGGCGCTGGCGCAGGCCGAGAAGCGGATTCCGAGCTACTGGGCGCTGCTGCCCGGTTACGCCGACTCGATTCCCACCAGTGCGCTCAAGGGGACGAACCTGGATTTGCTGAAGGAGCACATCCTGCGATTCCTACCGGAAGGTCCCCGTTACTATCCCGGCGACCAGATCACCGACCAGACGGAGCACCAGATCGCGGCGGAACTGATCCGCGAGGCGATGTTGCGCTACACGCACCAGGAAGTCCCGCACGCGGCGGCGGTCTTTGTGGAGGACTATCACGAGCGCGACAACGGCGTTCTCTACATCGCGGCGACCATTTGGGTGGAGCGCGAGACGCAGAAACCTATCGTCATCGGCAAGCAGGGCCAGCGCCTCAAGCAGATCGGTACGGCAGCCCGCGCAGAATTGGAGCGCTTCATCGGCGGGAAAGTCTATCTGGAATTGTGGGTCAAAGTGCAGCCACAGTGGCGCGACCGCGAAGGCCGGCTGCGTGAATTGGGATTCTAGCTACGATCAAAGACTACAAAAGTCTTAGCACGGGCATGTGCTGGAAAACCCGTGCTGTATCATAGGAATCTGCCCAATAAAGGGCTTGATGAGACTTTTGTAGTCTTTTCTTGTTAAGCGGTCAGAACCTCGACGCCATCCTCGGTGACGAGAACCGTGTGTTCCCACTGGGCGGAGAGTGAACCGTCGGCGGTTAAGGCCGTCCAGCCGTCGCTCAACGTCCGTATCTGGTGATCGCCCACGTTGATCATCGGCTCGATGGTGAACACCATGCCGGGGATTAATTCCACACCTGTGTGCGGCACGCCGTAGTGCATCACGTCCGGGGCCTCGTGGAAGTTGATGCCTGTCCCGTGTCCCACGAAAGCGCGCACGACGGAGTAGCCGTGGCCTTCGGCGTGTTGTTGGATGACGTGCCCGATGTCGCCAAGACGGTTGCCCGGTTTAACCTGCGCGATGCCCAACTCCATACATTCGCGCGTCACCCGCACCAGTTTGCGCGCCTCCGGGGAAACCTCACCGATCAAGAACATGCGGCTCGAATCGCCGTAGTAGCCGTCGAGAATGGAGGTCACGTCGATGTTGAGGATGTCACCTTCGCGCAGCACCCGGTCGGGGCTGGGGATGCCGTGGCAGATGACGTCGTTGATCGACGTGCAGACGCTTTTCGGATAGCCGCGATAGTTCAACGGTGCAGGGATTGCCCCGTGTGCGATCGTCATCTCGTGGACCCACGTGTTGATTTGCTCGGTGGTGACGCCGGGCACGATGCGCAGGGTAATCGCGTCCAGGATGTCGCGGGTGAGATGGCAGCTTTTGCGGATCCCGGCGATCTGCGTTTCGTTCTTGATGATGATCTCGCGTTTGCGCGCCTGCTTCTGTCGCCGCCCGTAAGCCTGCGCGACGTCACGCGCTGTTTCGTCAGCAACACTCTTCTTCGTACTGTGTAACCAACTCAAACCATTTCGTTTTTGCATTGTTGTCCTCTCTATTATGGTAGACAGGTTTTCCCTGTCTACTGTCTACCGTCTACTGTCTCTCGCGCTTCCCAGAACGCGGCGCGGTAGTCGGTGAAGTCGCCGGCCAGAATGGCAGCGCGACATTCTTGAATGATTGCCAGCATCGTGTGCAGGTTGTGGATGGTGAGCAGCGTGGCCCCCAAGATTTCCTTGGCGGCGAACAGATGGCGGATGTAAGCCCGGCTGAAGTGCTGGCAGGTGTAACACGCGCATGTCGTGTCAAGCGGCGCGGGGTCATCGGCAAAGCGAGCGTTGCGCATGTTCAGCTTCCCCGTTTTCAGAAGCGCCTGCCCGTTGCGGGCGACGCGCGTCGGCAGCACGCAGTCGAAGATGTCAATGCCGCGCGCGACGCCTTCGACCAAATCCTCGGGCGTGCCGACGCCCATGAGGTAGCGCGGTTTGTGCTCCGGCAGTTGCGTCGTCGTCGCGTCGAGCGTGTCGTACATCTGCACTTTCGTCTCACCGACCGAGAGACCGCCGATGGCGTAGCCTGGGAAGTCCAGATCGACCAGGAAGCGGGCGCTCTGCGCGCGTAGGTCGGGGAAGACGCCGCCTTGCACGATGCCGAAGAGCGCTTGGTCGGCGCGGGTGTGTGTGGCCTTGCAGCGTTCGGCCCAGTCGTGCGTGCGGGCCAGCGCGCGGACGTTGTAGTCGTAATCGCTGGGGGGCGCGCACTCGTCGAGCACCATGGCGATATCCGCGCCGAGGTTCTGCTCGATCTCCATAACCCGCTCTGGCGTGAAGCGGTGTTGGCGACCATCGATGTGCGAGCGGAAAGTGACGCCGTCGTCGTCGATGGTGCGTAGTGGCACCTGTCCGCGCCCGCGGCCCAGGCTGAAGACCTGGAACCCGCCGGAATCGGTGAGTAGCGGCCCGCCCCAGCCCATAAACGTGTGCAGGCCGCCCAGGGCAGCGATGCGCTCGTCGCCGGGCCGCAGGTAGAGGTGATAGGTGTTCGCCAGCAGCAGCACCGCGCCGGCCTCCCGCAGTTGCTGCGGCGTCACCGCTTTGACGGTGGCTTGCGTGCCGACCGGCGCATAGATGGGCGTCGGTAGCGGGCCGTGGGCGGTGTGAAACACGCCTGCCCGCGCTGCGCCGTCTGTGGCAAGTAAGTCGAAGGTGAATAACGTCGTCATATCGTGTAATTCCTCAATCGTGCGCTATCATACCACAACCAAACCAATCGCCAAGTGGATGGTGGATGCGTGATTAACTATTTCCTGATTCGCCCATGCGCTCATTTGTCCATGCGCCCATGCACTTGCCCCCCTCGTGTTTTGGGTTAAGATAGGAATCAGGACACGAGAAATCCAGTTTGCCATTCGCAACTCGCAACTCGCAACTCGCAACTTGTAATTCGCTTACTTGCTCAGGAGGATAGGGCTATGAAGGAACGATGTGCCGTGTGGTTGGTGGTTATCATCTCGATGATGTTGGCTTTAGCTTGCAATATGCCCAGTGGAACGCCTACACCGGAGACCGGGGCGGAGACGCCGCCTGTTGCAGCGGTGGTGACCGCGACCATGACACTGCCGCCGGTGGTCGAGCTGCCTTCACCGACGCCCACCGAAGCGCCCGATGTCGCTGGTGAAGGCGGCTGCGTACTGCGTGCGGCTTACGTCGCCGATGTGACGATCCCCGACAACGCCAAACTGGAGAAGAACCAGGCGTTCGTCAAAACGTGGCGCATTCGCAACAGCGGCACGTGTGCGTGGGCCGAAGGGACCAAGTTCGTCTACGTTTCAGGCGAGGCGTTCGGCGCGCCGTTGTCTGTCGATGTGTCGCCTACTGCGCCCAATATGCTGGTCGACGTCAGTGTGTCGATGACGGCGCCGGCTACGCCGGGCGCCTACCGCAGCAATTGGCAGTTGCACGACCCGTCGGGGAGGGCTTACGGCGGCATTTTCTACGTGCAGATCGTCATCGAAGGTCCGGCGACGCCCACGGTCGCGCCGACTGCGCCAGGCAACCTCGTCGGCGCGGTGGCGGCAGATTGCAATAGCATCACCTTTACCTGGACTGCGGCAACAGGCGAAACGGCGTATCGCATCGAAGGGCCGGGCTTGTCGGCGAACCTTCCTGCCGGGACGACGACCTACGTGTGGAACAACCCGCCTGCCGGTAGTTCCACGGTCACCTTGATTGCGGTTGGGCTGAACGACGCCGAGATTGGCCGGGTCAGCGCGACGGTCAACGTTGTTTGTGGGGTGTCCGGTGTAGATCTCTACGTCGAGTCGATTGCCTTCGAGCCGGCCACGCCGGTGGCCTATCTGCCGCTCAAGGTGATGGTGCGCGTGCGAAACCAGGGTCTCGTCGATAGCGGCAGTTTTGTGCTGCGCTGGTGGGGCGGCAAAACCTTCTCCACCCCTTCCTGTGGATGGGACGTCGGCGGTGTGGGGCCCGGTTCGACGGTTACGCTGAGCTGCGACACCTACAGGTATTCCAGTCCTTACGGCACGATTGTCACCAAGGCGCAGGTGGACGCCGAGAACGCAGTCACCGAGAGCGATGAAACCAACAACGTCCTCGAAAACACGATCTCCGTTGCCGCTCCGAACGTTGTCTACGATTTTGTGGAGAAAGCGCCGCTCGCTAAGTGGCAATCCGGCGCTCCCTCAACCGACCTCACGTGGAACGGCTCTGCGAGCGATACGCAGGGCTTTGTGCGGTGGGCCACGGGGAATCTGGAAACCGGCGGTGCAATTTCGGGCCACTGCCTGCAAACACACCCCAAGTGGGTTCCCAATGGTTGGATAAGCGGCACATACACCGATCTTTACAACACGGAACACTACGTTGTTCAGACAGGGGATCGTTTTTACGCGGTCGTGGGGCTGTTGCAGAACGCGAGCGCCGGCAACGTGACGTTCAAAGTGATTTTGCGAGGCTCGTCCAGCGGCACTGTGACTCTCGCACAGGTGACAGACGCCTACGGCGACGGCATGAAGACGATCAGCGTAGACCTCTCGCCCTATGCCGGGCAGGGTGCGGACATCGTTCTGCGGGTGGACGCGGGCGAGAACGACGATGAGGATTGGGCGTGCTGGACGCGCGCTGTGATCTACCGCTATCCGTAGTGCTTGGTGTAGCCACGATTTCCAGATCGCTCGATTGTGGCGCGAAAAGGATTTCGCGGCTACATTTCTTTACAAAGCATGGTATACTCTCGGTCAATGATTTTCAAATCGTCGAATCAGGAGGGGTGATGATAGACGCTGAGTTGTTGAGCATTTTGCGTTGTCCGTATTGCGTGAGTGGTGAGACGCGCCGCAAGGATAAGGACGACCCTGGCCTTTTGACGCTGCTTCGCGAGGATAGCTGGCTCGTTTGCCAAGACTGTAATCGCAAATACCCCATTCGGGACGACATCCCCGTTATGCTGATCGAGGTGGGTGAAAAGTGGATGGGTACGCCGGTGGCGGATTTGCCGGTTCCGCCCCCTGAGGAATCGTAATGACGGCTCCTAAACAGAACTGGCTGGTCATCGCGCTGAGCGGTGCGGGCGTTCTTCTTATTCTGTTGGGATTGATGGCCCTGGCACTTCCTGAGACCTACGAAGGGTTTTACGTCTGGCAATTGAATAGCGAACACACCTTCTACTTGATGGATGTTGTGGGAGTGCTCGCCCTGGCTTTGGGTGTGATTCTGAATTGGGCAGGCGGCGCGCTCTGGAAATCCCAGATGCGCTACTAACAGCAGCGCCCGGCACATATGCGGTAGGCCTATACCTTTTTCGCGCAACAGAATGTACGATTGGTGCGTTGGGGGAGTGGACACTACCGGCCGGATTGTACCTCTACGTCGGCAGCGCGTGGGGGGCGGGAGGTTTGGCCGCGCGGGTGCGACGTCACCTGCGCGGCGGCGCTGTGCGGCGCTGGCACATTGACCACGTTCGCGCATGGGCTACCCCGGTTGCTGTGTGGTTGGCACCTCGGGCACGTTGTGAGTGTGCGTGGGCGACGCATTTGCTGGAGTCCCAGGGTGCACGCGTGATCGTTCCTGGTTGTGGTGCATCCGATTGTCATTGCGTTGCGCACCTGCTTCATTGCGGAAATCGGTCACCCGAAACGATTGTTTTGCCTGGCAATACGTCGTCCTGGATTTTCGAATCATCTTTGAAAGGAGTGGGGTTTGGGGGTGGGCAAAGTCCACCCTCAAACCCTAAAACTGTATCTGTCTAAGGAGGAGGAGGTATGAAGATCAAAAAGCAATCATTTGGCACTCTGGCTGGGGGAATGGACATTGTGTTGTACACGCTGGTCAATGCACACGGGATGCGCGCGACGATCACCAACTATGGGGGGATCGTCGTTTCGTTAATGGCGCCGGATCGTGACGGAACCTTTGCGGATGTAGTGCTCGGGTTCGATACGCTTGCCGAATACGTCGAACACAGCCCGTACTTTGGCTGCCTCGTGGGCCGTTTTGGCAACCGCATCGCCAACGGCAAGTTTGCGCTGAAGGGCGTGGAATATGCGCTGGCGCAGAACAACGGGCAAAATCACCTGCATGGCGGGGTCAAGGGCTTCGACAAGTGTGTCTGGACGGCGCGCGCGTTGGAAACTGCTGAGGGGCCTGCTTTGGTCTTGGCCTACGTCAGTCCCGATGGCGAGGAAGGTTACCCCGGTACACTTTCAGTCACCGTTCGGTATACCCTGACCGACGACAATGCGCTCAAGATCGACTACGTCGCGACCACGGACAAGACCACAGTCGTCAACCTGACCAACCACTCGTATTTCAACCTCTCGGCGGGCGCCGCGGAGACGATCCTCGATCACGAGATGTTGATCAATGCCGATACCTTCACGCCGGTCGATGGGACACTGATCCCCACCGGGGAACTGCGCCCTGTGGCCGGAACGGTGATGGATTTTCGCGCGGCGACACCCATCGGCGCGCGGATCAGTGCGGACGACGCGCAGCTCGAATTCGGCGGCGGCTACGATCACAATTGGATCGTCAACGGCGAGCCGGGCGCGCTGCGGCTGGCGGCGCGGGTCAGCGAACCGACGTCGGGCCGGGTGATGGAAGTTCACACCACCGAACCGGCGATTCAGTTCTACGCCGGAAACTCCCTGCCGCCGGTCCTATCTGGGAAGGCTGGACGCGTCTACGTCCAGCGTGGCGGGTTCTGCCTGGAAACACAGCATTATCCCGACTCGCCCAACAAACCCGAATTCCCCTCTACCACGCTCGAACCGGGGCAGGCGTACCAGACGACGACGGTGTACAAGTTCTCGGCGTAGTAGGCGCGATCTCTAAATTGCACGTTTTATTGTCCATCCATAAACGTATGTTGTGATACCTTTTTATAGGATATGTCATTGATTATGGAGGAGGTCGCATGAGCGAGATTGAAGAAAAATGGCATGCTCTAAGCATCGAAGCGGCAGCCGAGAAACTGAGCGTCGATGTCCACAATGGGTTGACGACCGCCGAGGCCAAGAAACGGTTGGAAACCTACGGGCACAACGAACTGGAAGAAAAGAAGCCGCCGACGTTCTTTGAGCGTTTGTGGGAAAGTCTTACCGAATTTATCGTGCTCATCCTCATCGTCGCCGCCGTCATCTCGGCTCTCTTGGGAGATTATATCGAGGCCGGGGCCATCATTGCGATTGTTATCCTCAATACGGCCATCAGCATTATCCAAGACAGCAAAGCCGAACAGGCCCTCGCCGCGTTGAAGAAGATGGCCGCCCCAGAAGCGCATGTGATCCGTGATGGAACACGCATGCTGGCGCCCTCGCGGGAACTGGTCCCCGGTGACATCGTGTTGCTGGAAGCGGGATCTATCGTTCCGGCCGACCTGCGCCTGGTGCAAAGCATGAACCTGAAGGCGGAGGAGGCCTCACTGACCGGAGAATCGGTGCCGGTCAACAAGAACGCCGATCACGTGATGGGCGCCGACGCCGGGTTGGGTGATCAGCACAATATGGCTTTTATGAGCACGACCATCACGTATGGGCGCGGTATGGGCGTCGTCACCACCACGGGCATGAAGACCACGATTGGGCACATTGCTGAAATGATCCAGTCGGTGGAGGAGGAAGACACCCCCTTGCAGCGCAAACTGGACGAGGTGGGCAAGACGCTCGGTATCGCCAGTCTGATTGTCTGTGGGATCGTTTTCCTGGTGGGACTCTTGCGTCCGCTCATCATCGGGCAGACCGTTGGATGGGATTTGCAGCGATGGATCGAACATAGCAAAGAATTCTTCATGCTCGCCGTCAGTCTGGCGATTGCCGCCGTGCCTGAAGGGTTGCCCGCTGTCGTGACGATCTGTCTGGCGTTGGGAATGCAGGAAATGGTCAAGCGCCACGCGCTGATCCGCAGCCTGCCCGCCGTCGAGACGTTGGGCGCGGCGACCGTGATCTGCTCCGATAAAACCGGCACGCTGACGCAGAATCAGATGACGACGACACGCATCTGGAGTGACGGCCACATCTACGAGGTCACGGGACGCGGTTACGCGCCTGAAGGAAAGTTTTTGCTGGATGGGGTAGAGCTGTCAGACATCGCTGCGTCCCCAGTGCTGCAAGCGAACCTGTGGGGCGGCGTGCTGTGTAACGATGCGATCCTTGAACCGCACACCGACACAAAATACCGGATGATCGGCGATCCCACTGAAGGCGCGATGGTGGTCTCCGGCGCGAAAGCGGGGTTCTGGCGTGATAAGCTGGAAGCTGACTTCCCGCGCGTGAACGAGATACCCTTCGATGCCGACCGTAAGCGCATGACGACCATCCACGACCTCGAGCCGGCGGGTAAGGAAAACATCAGCCCGCTGCCTGGTGGTGGAAAAGACAACTACGTGGCGATTACTAAAGGTGCGCCGGATTTGGTTCTGGATTGCTGCACGCATATCCTGACTGCCGGTGGCCCCGCGCCGCTGACCGATGCCAAACGCCAGGAAGTGCTCGATGCAAACGCAGCGCAGGCTTCCCAGGCGTTGCGCGTGCTCGCTGTGGCTTACCGCCCGTTGACCGAAGTGACCGGTGAACTCAAGCACAAAGAGGTCGAGCGCGATTTGATCTTCATCGGTCTGCAGGGGATGATCGACCCGGCGCGCCCTGAAGTGCTCCCGGCCGTGCAGAAGGCACAGGGCGCTGGCCTACGCACGATCATGGTGACGGGCGACTATGCGGCAACGGCGGCGGCGATTGCCTCGGAAATCGGCATTCTGCGCGAGGGGAACCTGACCGTCTCCGGCGCCGAGCTGGAAGCGATGAGCGACGACCAACTCGCCAACGTGATTGACAATGTAGACGTGTTCGCGCGCGTCTCGCCGAACCACAAGATGCGCATCGTCGCGGCGCTGCGCAAGCGCAACAACATCGTGGCGATGACGGGCGACGGTGTCAACGACGCGCCGGCGCTCAAGCAGGCCGACATCGGCATAGCGATGGGCATCACCGGCACCGACGTCACCAAGCAGACGGCGGATATGGTGCTTACCGACGACAACTACGTTTCCATCGTCAGCGCCATCGAACAAGGCCGCATCATCTACTCCAACATCCGCAAGTTCGTCTACTTCTTGCTCTCGTGTAACGTGGCTGAAATCGCCATCCTGTTTATTTCCACCGCGCTGGGCTGGGCGCCGCCGCTCACCGCGATTCAACTGTTGTGGCTCAATCTGTTGAGCGATGGTGCGCCCGCGCTGGCGCTCGGTCTGGAGAAGGGCGATCCCGATATCATGGTGCGCCCGCCGCGCCCGCCGGAAGAACCGGTGATCAACCGCGAGATGTGGATCGGCGTGGCTTTCCAAACCGTAGCGATTGCGTCCGCGGTTTTGATCGCCTACGTGTTGGGCTGGAAAGTGTACGGCCCGAAACACGCGCTCGATCAGGGTTATTTGATGGGGACATTCGCTTACGACGAGTTCGTTCTTCTGACCTCGGAAACCATGGCTTTCGTCACGCTGGTGATGTCGGAAATGTTCCGCGCCTACACGTCCCGTTCGGAACGTTACCCGCTCTTCAAGCTAGGGGTATTCACCAACAAGTACATGCAATACGCGGTGGGTTTCTCGCTCTTCTTGCTGCTGTTGGTCGTCTACATCCCGGTGCCGGCTGTGCAGAAGATCTTCAACACTACGCCATTGGGCTTCGAGGAATGGATCCCGATGATCCCCCTGATTTTCCTGCCGTCGATCGTCGCCGAAATTCAGAAAGCGGTCATGAATCGCCGTCGCAAGGGATAGGCTGTCACTTACTACAAAAAAACGGCGGGGCTGCAAAGCCCCGCCGTTTTTTGTAGATGCTATTCTTTTATGGTGTCTCTCTGGCGACAACGCGAATTTTGACCGGTTCTGTTTCCGTTTTGTTACCGGCGGCGTCGTAAACGACGACGCGGAAGCTGTATTCGCCCGGTCCACCCAATGTCCAGTTCACATTGAACGGCGCGATGTTGCGGGAGCGGAATGGCGTGTCGCTATCGCCTGTGAAAAATTCTACGCGCGCTATGGCGTATTGGTCATTGACCTCGGCATTGATATTGATCCACTCATCCACACCATACGTGAACGTTGACCCATCGATAGGGAAAGTGAGATCCACTTTCGGCGGTGTGTTGTCGATGGTAAATTGCAGCGTCGCCTGGCGCACCCCTTGGTCGTGCCCGACCACCTGGAGTTGCAGCGTATACAGCCCATCAGGGATGCCGGTGGTGTCGAAGAATTCCAGGATGTTGTTATCTACCTGATGCCCGTGATCCGGTCCAATCTGCATCCACTCGGTGGGATTTAGCCCGCGGCCATAGACCAGGCGGTAGAAGGCGAAGTCGCCGCGTGCGTTGCCGGCAATAGGAAAGACCCCACTGACGTACGAATACGCTGTGGGCGAGATGACGGCTACTTCCGCTTGGGCCTGGTTGGGGCCGTAAACCGTGTCGTATTCCGTTGGTGGGATGTTCGTGCGTTGCTCTTCCGGCAGGCCGTTGATCCAGTCCTGTGCCTCCGGCGGCAGCACCATATACGTGCGTTCTTCCACCAGTTCCGGGGGCGTGTAGATGGTGGCGAGTTTCCCCGTCTCACGGTTGACCAGGAAGAGCTGGTGGATGTTATCGATTTCGGTCGGTTCGGTGCCGGGGATCATCAACTCGCTGCGTGTGGGACAGTAACCGTTGGGCTTTAGCCCCGAAACCGAGCAGACGCCCACTTCGACCAACCCTTCGGGCTGTGTAAAAGGCACAATTGGCTCGTTCCGCAGTGCATATTCGATCACCGCGTTCCAGATGTAGGCCGCGCCGCGCGCACCAGGCGTGTTGATCATAAAATCATCCGCGTCTTTGTTCCCCTGCCAGACGCCAACCGCAATTTGTGGAGTGTAGCCCACGGCCCAGTTATCGGTGAAGTTGTTCGTTGTGCCGGTTTTTCCGGCTGCTGGGCGACTCTCAGCGAGTTCCAAAGCGTTGGGCGTGCCAAAACCGGGGATGCGTGCGCGCCGGTCGGAGAGAATGTCGGTAATCAAATAGGCCAATCGTGGCTCCAACACCTGGCGAGAGTCCGGCTGATCGTATTGATAGAGAACAGTGCCGTTGCGATCTTCGACCCGTAGAATAGCCACCGGATCAAGCTCGCGGAAATTCGGACGTAGTTGCGCCTCCTGGATGGGGTTGCCATACATCATGCCATTGTTGGCAAATACGGTAAAGGCGTAGACCATGTCGATGAGCTTGACCTCCCCACCGCCCAGGGTGAGGCTCAGACCGTAGTGCTGCAGGCCTTTATCGAGCGTCGTGATCCCCATACGATGCGCTGTGCGGAGCACGTTGTCGATCCCGGCGATGGACATGGCTTCTACGGCAGGGATGTTGAGTGAGCGTGCTAACGCATCGCGCAGGCTGACCGGGCCGCTGTAGTTGCGGCTGTAGTTCTCCGGCACGTAAGGCGCCATGCCGGCTCCTTGATCAAAAGCTTGGCGCACATCCAGGAACATGTAGGCTGGATTATGCCCTTGCGCCAGGAAGGTGACGTAGGTGAAAGGCTTGAACGATGAGCCGGGCTGTCGCAGCCCATCGGCGGCGACGTTGAATTTGCCATCAATCTCATCGTTCCAGTAGTCGGCGCTGCCCACCATCGCCAGAATTTCGCCGGTTGTGGGGCGAATGGCGACGACGGCGGAGTTTTTGATGTTGTAGTCGTTGCCGATGCGATTGGCTGCTACATCGGGAATGTACTGCGCTGCTGGACATCCCGCGGCCACAGCTTCAGGAATGACGACAGCTGGATCCTCTCCAGAGAGGATACGTAAGTATGTTTGCACAGTACATTGCGCCTGATTGTTCAAATCCAGGTCAAGGGTCGTGTACACGCGCAGCCCACCGCCGGCTACCAGTTCGGGCGGGTACATATTTTCTAATTGGCGGCGCACGTACATCGAGAAGTGCGGCGCCTGGATGTCGAAGCGTGTGTTCGATTGCGCCAGTTTCCATGGTTCAGCTTCGGCGACTTTGGCCTCGGCGCTGGTGATGCAGCCCTCTTCGACCATGCGTTGCAGGATAATGCCTTTGCGCTTGAGCGCCTGTTCCGGATCATTGAACGGGTTGAGCAGGGGATATTGTGGAATGGCGATGAGCGTCGCTGCCTCGGAAAGCGTCAACTCGCCGACGGATTTGTCGAAGTAGACGCGTGCCGCCGCGTCGATCCCGTAAGCGAGGTTCGCGTAGGGGTTAGTGTTGATGTACCATTCCAGGATCTCCTCTTTCTCATACAGGCGTGTCAGCTCCATGGCGATGAGAATTTCCTTGATCTTGCGCGAGTACTTGACCTCGAAGCGTTCTTCGATGGGAATGACCGAGTTCTTGACGACCTGTTGGGTGATAGACGACCCACCCTGGATATCCTCGCCTTGCAGGTTGGAGACAAAGGCGCGCGCCAACCCCCGGTAGTTAAAGCCCGGATTAGTCCAGAACGTGTTATCCTCAGCCGCTACCGTGCCGCAGGTCACGTATTCCGGCATAGCCGACAGCGACACCCAGTTGCGGTCACCCGCGTTGGGATCAATGACCTCGTAGAGCAAGTGTTGACCGGTGCGGTCGTAAATCTTGGTCGTCTCGAACGTTTGGACGCTGGCCGCAGCGACTTCATCTGGAGTGGGCAGGTTACCAGTGATGATGTTATAGGCTGCAGCAGCGCTACCTACGCCCATCCCGATGGTCAGGCCAACGGCCAACAGCGCAATCAGAACCAACAACCCCATAATTCGCAAAACCAGATTCACCCCGGTGCGGCTCTTGATCCTCTTCCGGTCCCGGTTGAGGATCACCACCGAGCGAATCAAAGGTACCGGTGTCCGTTTCTTAGCCATTTTCTTACCTCAAAATCAGGGTGAAAGCCCAAATCTATGGGCGAATCTACATATCCATCTCGCTACAGTAGCTCTATTATGCCTTGCTCTTGGCATTTGGCAAGGTTGCTGATAGGGTTATCGCATTTGACCGGGATTGCTGTCGAAGATGGCCTAAAGACCGGGGATAAGGGAATTTCAAAAATTCCCTTCCAAAAAACCGCTTTGGTGGTATGCATATCTACAGCTTTAAATCACAAGGGTAGAACGCCGAAACAAGCTTTCTAGATGCAGATAGCTCTGACGGCCAAGATGCTTGACGAATTCACAATATCCGTTAGAATGTACGTGATTATGAGGCTGGATAGCGATGTTTGAATCTTTACGTGAGAAGCTACAGGGTATTTTCGACCATCTGGGCAAGCGCGGTATCTTGCGTGAAGAAGATATCAAAGCCGTACTTCGTGAGATCCGGCTGGCACTTTTAGAAGCGGACGTCAACTATAAGGTCGTCAAGGACTTCATCGACCGCGTACGTGAGAAAACAGTGGGCGAAGAACTCTCTCGCGCCCTCAATCCCGCGCAGCAGGTGATCAAGATCGTCCACCAGGAGTTGGTGACGACGCTTGGCGAACCCGGACGCCTGGAATTGAAGGGGCGCGCACCTTACGTCATTATGCTGGTAGGCTTGCAGGGGTCTGGCAAAACGACGATGATCGCTAAGCTGGCGCTGCATCTGCGTTCCAAAGGCCATTTCCCGTTGATGGTGGCAGCCGATACTTACCGTCCTGCGGCCATCACTCAATTGGAGGTATTGGGGCGGCAGATCAACGTCCCCGTCTACAGCGACCGTACGGCCAAACCGCCGGACATTTGCGCGCGCAGCCTGGATGACGCCCGGACGCGCGGCTCCGATATCGTGTTATTGGACACCGCCGGGCGTTTGCAGATCGACGATGCAATGATGACGGAACTGGTCGCCATCCGCGAACGTGTGCATCCCGTGGAGATTCTTCTCGTCGCCGATGCGATGACCGGCCAAGAGGCCGTCAACATTGCGCAGGGCTTCCACGAGCAGGTGGGACTGACGGGTCTGATCCTCACTAAAGTGGACGGTGACGCACGTGGTGGCGCAGCCATCAGCATGCGCGAAGTGACCGGTGTGCCTATCAAGTTCCTGGGGGCCGGCGAGAAAACCAATGCGCTGGAGCTCTTCCAGCCTGAGCGGCTCGCCAGTCGCATTCTGGGCATGGGTGATGTGCTCTCGCTCATTGAGCGCGCGGAAGTCGCTTTCGACGAAGCTCAGGCTGCCGAAATGGAGAAGAAACTCCGCAAGGGTGACTTCGATATGGGGGACTTCCTGGATCAACTGCGCCAGGTACGTAAGATGGGGCCGTTGAACGAATTGTTGGGAATGATCCCTGGGTTGGGGAAGGCGCTCAAGGGCGTCGATCTCGAAAAGCTGGAGGCCGAGAAGAATCTCAAGTACATAGAGGCGATCATCCTTTCGATGACGCCGGAGGAACGCCACAACCCGCGCATCCTTAACGCCAGTCGCAAGCGCCGTATCGCTGCGGGCAGCGGCACCGATGTTCAACAGATTAACCAGTTGCTTAATCAGCATCGGCAGATGCAGAATATGATGAAGCGCCTGGGCCAGGGAAAGACACGTGGACTACCGCGGATGTTCCAGGGCTAAGGCGTATGTTCATTACATAGAATGATTTTATACTATGATTACCTTTGTTAGAGGACAGGAGGATTATGCTAAGGATTAGATTACGTCGTGTTGGCGGTAAGAAGCAGCCCAGTTACCGCATTGTTGTAGCAGAGTCTACGTCCCCGCGTGACGGGAAATTCGTAGAGATGGTTGGGTTTCACAACCCACGCACGGAACCCGAAACCATCCAGATTAAAGAAGAGCGCGTGTTGCACTGGCTTTCTGTGGGAGCACAGACAAGTGATGCAGTGATGCGCCTGTTTAAGAAATCGGGGACGCTGGCGCGTTTTGAACGCTTGAAGGGTGGCGAGTCCCTTGAAGCGTTAGTGGAAGAGGCCATGGCGGTTGAGCAGACGATAAGCCCAAAAACCACTACCCAAGCCGTACAACCTGCGACCGAGGGTGAGGACAGCGAGTAGACGTGCCGGTCTTGCCGCACTCTGCAGGATTTCGCCTCGGTTGCTAGTTCCTTGTAAACGCGTTACTATGACGCAATGACTTTCACTTACTCAAGGAGGCGTAACGATGTCTGCAGTCAAGGATTTGGTCGAGTATATGACGAAGGCTCTGGCGGACGAGCCAGAAGCGGTCAATCTTTCAGAGATTGAGGGTGAGACCTCCATTATGCTGGAGTTGCGGGTATCTCCAGAGGACATGGGGAGGATGATTGGTCGTGAGGGACGGACCATCAATGCTATGCGCTCGCTTGCACGTGTTCTTGGCGCGAAGATGGGTAAAAAGGTCACGCTGGAGATCGTATAGCTATGGCCGTTATGACGGCGGCCGTTCTCACGGCTATGTTTCGTGAAGTCAAGAGGCTCAGGGATGCCTGATAGGCAACCTGAGCCTCGTTATTTGGCCATCGGGCGCATCCTGCGTCCCCATGGCGTGCGTGGCGAACTCCGCGTTGAAATCCTCACCGATTACCCGGATCGTATGCAAACCCTCGCCCAGCACGCGCATACGCTCTATGTGGGCAAGGAACACCAACCGTTCACTCTAACCGGTGTGCGTTTTCACCAGGATGCCATGCTGCTCACCTTCAGGGAGTGTACGACGCGGGATGAGGCCGACGTCCTGCGTGGGGCCTTGGTGGAAATCCCTCTGGAAGATGCTGTTCCGTTAGAGAAAGGGGAATACTACCATTTCCAACTCATCGGCATGCAGGTGGAGACCGAAGAAGGTGAGGCGCTTGGTGAAATCGTTGACGCGTTTACCGCGCCGGGGGCGAACGACGTGTTCGTGGTCCACGGTTCGCGGGGCGAGATACTGATTCCCGCGATTGAAGATGTCGTCATCCACCTGGACGTAGCCGCTGGGCGGGTGGTGATCCGCCCGTTGCCCGGCTTGTTGGATGCCGCGTAAATAATCAGGGGCAAGGGATAGAGAATAAGGAGTCATATCCACCGTACTCCTGATTCTTTATCCCTTGTTGTTTATCACCTGCTTGTAGAAACGGATGGACACATTACGCTATTGGCTCGGCTTTAACCTGGTGCGCGGTATCGGGCCGGTGCGCCTGCGGATGTTGCTGGACTTCTTCGGCGACATTCAATCGGCGTGGGAGGCTTCCGAGCAAGTCCTGCGGGAGATCAAACTTGACCGGCGTTCTCTGGAGAATTTCCTCAAGATGCGCCATCAAATGGACCTAGACGAGGTGCTACGACAGGTCGAGCGCGCGGGCGTGCAAGCTTTGACCTGGGACAGTTCCGACTATCCCGGCCTGCTGCGCCAGATTGCCGATGCCCCGCCGGTGCTCTTTGTGCGGGGGACGCTCACCCCTGCTGATGAATGGTCCGTGGCGTTGGTGGGCACGCGCAAGGCTACCGTCTATGGACGTGAGGTGACCCATCGTCTGGCAACTGACTTGGTCCAGAACCGGGTCACGTTGGTCAGTGGTCTGGCGCGCGGCATCGACAGCATCGCGCACAAGGCTGCACTCGATGCCGGAGGGCGCACGCTGGCAGTGCTTGGTTCCGGCGTGGACTTCATCTATCCTACCGAGCATCGCAAACTGGCGGAGGCCATCGTTGAAAACGGCGCGCTGATCAGCGATTACCCGTTGGGCACGCGCCCCGAAGCGGCGAATTTCCCCGCCCGCAATCGCATTATCAGCGGTCTAAGCCTCGGCGTGGTCGTGGTGGAAGCGGACGTGAAGAGCGGCGCGCTTATCACGGCGGACTTTGCCCTCGACCACGGACGCGAGGTGTTTGCTGTGCCCGGCAGTATCCTCAGTCCGGCTTCGGCAGGCTGCAATCGCCTCTTGCGCGACGGCGCGAGTGTCGTTACCGAGGTCGGCGACATCTTGGAAACGCTGCACCTGGATCAGGTGTCGGAGAAGCAACTGGCGCGGGAAGTTCTGCCCTCGAACCCGACCGAAGCAGCTATCCTGGAGCATCTCACCGCAGAGCCGCGCCATCTCGACGAACTCTCGCGGGAGATCGAATTGCCCGTGGAGACGATCAGCAGCACGTTGGTGATGATGGAACTCAAGGGCATGACGCGCCAGGTTGCGCCACTGCAATATGTCGTCGCCCGCGAACCGGATGAAGAATACGTCACGATACCAGATCCGGGAACTTAACCACGAATCTTCACGAACTTATACCAATTCGACTTTCACTCTATGGAGATTAGTGTAGATTCATGGTCAAACTTTGAGGAGACGAAATGACTGAATCATTGTATGCTCTGATCATGGCCGGGGGTGGGGGGACGCGCTTGTGGCCGCTGAGCCGCAGTGCGCATCCTAAACAGATGTTGAAACTCTTCGGCGACCGCACGATGTTCCAGATTGCGGTGGACCGGCTGCTGCCGCTGTTGCCGTTGGAACGCATTCTCGTCGTCACGGCGGCGGATCAGGTGCGGTCATTGTCGGTGCAGTATCCCGAACTACCGCGCGGGAATTTTATCGCCGAGCCGCTGGGCCGGGGAACTGCTCCATGCATTGGCCTGGCAGCGATGGTGTTACAACAGCGCGATCCCAATGCCGTTATGGCCGTTGTCACCGCCGACCACTTTATCGGACGTCCAGATAAGTTCCGCGATGTTCTCAGCGCAGCACAGCAGGTGGCCGAGCAGGGCTACCTGGTCACATTGGGCATCGCGCCTCGTTTTGCCTCTACCGGCTACGGCTACATCCGGCAGGGTGCACTGCTGGGCCAGGTGAACGGGTTCGATTATTACCAGGTGGAACGCTTCACCGAAAAGCCCGATGTAGCGACGGCGGAGGCCTTTCTGCAAGAGGGTGTCTACGCCTGGAATAGCGGCATGTTTATTTGGCGCGTTGATCGTATCCTGGAAGAGATGCAATGTTCTATGCCTGCTATGAGCGCAACATTGGGGGCTTTAGCCACGGCTTGGGGGACGCCGGCCTATGCCGAGACGCTCTCCCGCTTGTGGCCCGCACTGCGTAAGGAGACGATTGACTACGGTATTATGGAGAAAGCGACGCAGGTCGCTGTCGTCCCGGTGGATATGGAGTGGTCTGACGTCGGCGCATGGACTTCGGTGATGGACCTGCATCCACACGACGTTGACGGCAACGTACTGCTTGGCGACGTCATCAATATCGATGCTGCGAACACAATGGTCTTTTCGCAGAGTGAGCGGTTGATCGTCACTATCGGCGTGGAGGATTTGATTATCGTCGATACGCCGGATGCGGTGATGATCGCCCGGTGGGATCAGTCGGAACGAGTGCGCGAAGCCGTGGATCAGTTGAAGGCTGCAAATCGCCAGGACCGGCTTTGAGCTTCCCGGAAAGTTGTTTTGATGGGTGGGGATGCGCTTGACACCCGGCGACTTTCCTTTATGATGCGTTGCCGTAGAAAGGTACGTGCTTAAGTGTTCGGGAGGATGGAGGTTTGGGGGCGGGCACGCCCGCTCCCAAACCTCCATTTTCCCTCTTTATTGAATTGACACAGAAAAACTTGGATTTTTGGAGTGTTATGGCTGAACAGACAGGCAACCACGCGTTGCACATCGAAGCATATTGTGTGAAGTGTAAGGCGAAACGGGAGATGGCGCAAGCAACTCCCGTCTTTACTGCTAAAGCCCAGGCCGCTGTGCAGGGCCAGTGCCCGGTATGTGAAACCAAGATGTTCCGCATGGGACGGGTCCCGCAGCATGATGGCCTGACGCCGCCCGAAAAACCTGCCCCACCCAAACCGACAGGCAAGTTCGTCATCGTGGAATCTCCGACGAAGGCGCGGACGGTGGGTCGTTTCCTGGGGAAGGGCTATACCGTCAAAGCCTCTGTAGGCCACATCCGTGATCTGCTGCGCTCGCAGATCTCCGTGGATGTGGACAACGACTTTGCGCCGAAGTATCGCGTCCCTAACGAGAAGCGTGCCGTCGTCAAGGAGTTGACCAAGATTGTGCAGAAATCCGGCACTGTTTACCTTGCTACCGACCCCGACCGCGAGGGAGAGGCCATCGCCTGGCATTTGAGCGAGGTTCTGAACCTTGAACCGTCGCAGGTGAAGCGGGTGGTGTTCCACGAGATCACCAAGGACGCTGTGGATGAGGCGTTTGCCCATCCCCGTGACATTGATATGGGCCTGGTGGATGCCCAGCAGGCGCGGCGCGTTCTCGACCGGCTGGTGGGCTATAACTTGAGTCCGTTGCTCTGGCGGAAGGTGCGCAGCCGGCTCTCGGCCGGCCGGGTGCAGTCAGTGGCGCTGCGTTTGATCGTCGAGCGCGAGCGGGAGATCGAGAACTTCGTCCCCGAGGAATATTGGACACTGGATGCCGAGTTGGCTCCGCAGCATCATGAGGGACGCAAAAAACGGCACACGTTCAAGGCGCGTCTGGCGCGAATTCGCGGCGAAGAGGCTATACTGCGTAGCGAGGATGACGTTAAGCCGCTGTTGGACGCGCTGGAACACGCGATCTACGTCGTCTCGAAGATCAAGGAGGGGCAGCGCACACGCAAGCCTGCCGCGCCGTACATTACTAGCACGCTGCAGCAGGAAGCCTCACGCAAGCTAGGTTTTACGGCTCGTAAAACTATGCAGGTCGCGCAGCAGCTTTATGAGGGCATCGATGTGGGTGATGGACAGTTGGTGGGTCTTATCACTTACATGCGCACCGATAGCACCAACGTCGCGCAACTGGCGCAGGACGAGGGTCGGCGCTTTATCGCCGAGCACTACGGCGCGGAATTCTTGCCCGCCGAGCCGCCTGTGTACAAAACGCGCGCCAAGGGCGCACAGGAGGCCCATGAGGCCATCCGCCCGACAAGCGTGCTGCGCACGCCTGAGGCAATGCAGTCCCATTTGAGCCGCGACCAATTCAAGCTCTATGACCTGATCTGGCGGCGTTTTGTCGCCAGCCAGATGGCGGCGGCCCTGTACGACACTATCAGCGTCGAAATTCTGGCCGGGACGGAGACGGAGAAGCCCTACCTGTTCCGTGCTTCCGGTTCGACGTTGCGCTTTCCCGGCTTCCTCGTCGTTTACGAAGAGACTGCTGCAGAGAATGGTGAATCGGAGAAGGTGCAACAGATCCCGTCGCTCACCGTGGACGAGGTCCTGGACCTGATCCGTTTGTGGCCAGAGCAGCATTTCACCCAGCCGCCGCCGCGTTACACCGACGCGACGCTTATTCGCACGCTGGAAGAATACGGCATCGGGCGCCCTTCGACGTATGCCGCGATTCTCTCCACCATCGAGCAGCGGGGCTACGTGCGCCGTGAACAGCGGCGTTATTATCCCACCGAAACGGGCGTCATTGTCAACGATATGCTGGTGGAGAATTTCCCCGATTTGATCAATGTGGATTTCACCGCGCAGATGGAATCGGAGTTGGACGATGTCGCCGAAGGGAAACGGGACTGGATCGCGGTGATGCGTGAATTCTACGGCCCCTTTACCACAGCGTTGGCCGCTGCCGAAAAAGCCACCCCCGCTGTTGAACAGGTCGAATACGTGGGGCGTGCGTGTCCTGAGTGTGATAGCGGGCAGTTGCTCGTGCGTTGGGGGCGTTTTGGGAAGTTCATCGGTTGTTCCAATTTCCCCACATGTCGTTACACCGAACCGTGGTTGGAAAAAATCGGCGTCAAGTGCCCTACGTGTGCGGACGGCGACATTGTTGAGAAACGCACCAAGAAAGGGCGAATTTTCTACGGTTGCTCAAACTGGCCGGCGTGTGAGTTTACCTCGTGGAAGCGCCCCGTGGCCACACCGTGTCTATCCTGTGGTGGAATGTTGGTGATAGTCCGCAAGGATATGGTCAAGTGCGTGAAGTGCGGAAAAGAGTTCGCTCGTGAGACTGTAGACGTCGATGTCGAGGCGGTTCCTACGTTATAATCGTGTCGGAACAGCCCCATAGGCGCCGCGTCGGGATTTCCTGCGCGGCGTTTTGTTTGTCGTCGTGGTATAATAGGCTTTGTCATTTCTAAACATAAGGGAAAGGAGATCATATGGGACCGCTGGATCTGCTCATCATTTTCCTGGCTGTGATTGTTGTCGCGTTTTTGACCTATCAACGGATGGCAAAGGCGCTTTTTTCACTGGCTGTCCTGTGGGCGGCGACGATGTTGAGTGCATTTCTGTATGAGGAAGCAGCATACCGCATCAAGGCCGTCACTGGGCCTGACCGGTCGCTTACCGAGGGTGCGCTGTTTATGGGATTGTTTATCCTTTTCTTTGTCGTAGGTTATGTCATCATCCACGTCTCTTTTCCGGTTACCAAATTGCCCAAACTTGGGATTTTGGACTTTGTGATGGGGTTTTTGTTGAGCCTCATTGTCGCTGCGGTGATTGTGGCTGTGCTGCACAATGGAATCGGCGTGATGGTGAGAGAACGCTGGATGGATCAGGCTGCCTGGGTGCGGATGCGAAACGATTTTTACGCATCGCCACTGCGGCCTTTTTCGCGGTCAGTGTTGGGCCTCTACCAGTGGCTTTTTACGCCTTTCTTGCGTCCGCTCCCGCCTGCACTGACACCGTTTTAAGCACTGACTTGTGTTGCTTTGGGAGTATTGATGAATCGTCATTGGATCACCCTTGAATATCCTGAAATCTTGAAGCGCCTGGCGCGGTACACGGACTTCTCCGGCGGCGCGGAACTGGCGCTGGCGCTGCTGCCCACTTCCGACCATCGCGAGGCACGGGAACGCCTGGCGTTGACCCGCGAGGCGCGCCTGCTGTTGGATGCGCGCTCGGATTTCGCGCTCGGCGGCGTGCATGACATCCGTCCACTGGCGGAACGCGCGCAGCATGGGGTGACCCTGCAGCCGGGCGACTTTTTACAAGCCCGCGACACGCTGGTCGGCGCGGCCCGTGTGCGGCGCATTCTCACCCAGTTGGAGACGCAGTTCCCTGGCCTCGCCGACATCGCCTGGCGTATCCATCCGCTTGCTAATCTCGTGGAAGCGATTGGGCGGGTGCTGGATGACCGTGGCGAGGTCCGCGATAATGCTTCACCGGAGCTGGCGCGCATCCGTCGTGACCTGCGCGTGGCCCAGGACCGTATTCAGGAGCGCTTGCGCCGCCTCATCGCCTCGGCAGACGTTGCGCCGTACCTTCAGGAGACATTGGTCACGCGGCGTGAGGGGCGCTTCGTCATCCCCGTGCGCTCTGACTTTCGTGGTCAGGTTCAGGGCATCGTGCACGACCGTTCGTCAAGTGGCGCGACGCTGTTTGTGGAACCGGCGCAGGTCGTCGAATTGAATAACACCTTGCGTGAGCTGAGTCTCGCCGAGGAAGAGGAAGTCTACCGCTTGCTGCGAGCGCTGTCGGAGCAGGTCGCGCAGAACAGCGATGAGATCAAGGCCACGGTGGACGCACTTGCGGAGATCGATCTGACGTTTGCCAAAGCGCGTTACGCCGCCGAGACACAAGCCGTCGAGCCGGAACTACTTCCCATCGCCGACCTGCCACCCGCACCGCAGGGGGACAATGCCCATCCCGGCACGGTGGTCTATCTGCCCGGCGCGCGCCATCCGCTGCTTGATCCGGAGATCGTGGTGCCGGTCAACGTGGAATTAGACGATGAGACGCATGTGTTGATCATCACCGGCCCGAATACCGGTGGCAAGACGGTCTCACTGAAGACAGTGGGACTGCTTACATTGATGGCACAGGCAGGGATGCATCTGCCGGTGGACGCGGGGGCGAGGCTCTCGTGTTTCGAGATGATTGTTGCCGACATCGGCGATGAACAGTCCATCGAGCAGAGCCTGTCGACCTTTTCCTCGCATCTGACCAACATCATCTCCTTTTTGGAGCAGGTGGATCACCGCGCGCTGGTGTTGCTGGACGAACTGGGCGCGGGCACAGACCCCGCCGAGGGTTCCGCACTGGCGCGCTCGCTGCTGGATACGTTCCGCAAGCGCCGTTGCACAGCCTTCGTGGCGACGCACTACCCGGAACTGAAGTTATACGCGCACGGCACGCCCGGTGTGCGCAACGCCTCGATGGAATTCAACGTCGAAACACTCGCGCCGACATATCGCCTGATCATCGGTCTGCCGGGCCGCTCGAACGCCTTTGCGATTGCCCGGCGCTTGGGATTGCCGGAAGACATCGTCAGAGACGCGCGCAAGATGGTCTCCGGTGAGGAACTACGCGCCGACGATATGCTCGAGGATTTACACAACCTGCGCATCCAGACGGCCCAGGCGCGCGACCAGGCGCGTGCTGCGCGCCTGGAATCCGAGACGCTTGCCCGCGATTTGCGCAAGCGCTTACTCGGCATCGAAGACGAGCGGCGGGAGATCTTGAACCAGGCCGAACGCGATGCGCATGAGGAAGTTGAGGCGCTGCGCGCCGAGATTCGCGCGCTGCGTCAGCGCCTGCTCTCGACGCCGTGGCATGAAGCGCCGCCCGTAGTGGAAGAAGTGACCGCTGCGCTGGACGATCTGGAAATCACGCTGCCTAAAGTTCAGCCGCTGGTTGAGGATGTGCTGGTGATGCCGGATGTGGCTGTGCCATCCGGACCGCTCCGCGAGGGCGATACCGTGCAATTGATGGCGTTAGGTGTGCAGGGCACGGTTCTGGCGGTGGAGGAGACAGAGGTCGTCGTGCAGGCCGGCCCGCTGCGCACGCGCGTCGGTGTGGAAGAAGTCGAGTTATTACACCGCGCGCAACCTGCTGCTACCGCATCGGTGTCTGCGAGAGTGAAGACGCCGGCGCGTGGGCCGTCTCCGGGCATTCAAATCGATCTGCGCGGGCTGACGGTGGAGGAGGCCATAGATCGTCTAGATCGCTACCTGGATGACGCAACGATGGCAGCACTGCCGTATGTGCGGATCATCCACGGCAAAGGCACCGGCAAGCTGCGCCAGGAAATGCGCAGTTATATGGCGAACCACCCGCTCGTGGTTTCCTACGAATCCGCTGCCGAGAAAGAGGGCGGCGATGGCGCGACGGTGGCACACCTGATCCGTTCCGAGTAATCACTTCCGCTCGGGCCGGCTCCAGACCGTGCCTGCCGGAGGCTTGGGGTGGCGCGGTCGGAGACCGACCACGGCACAGATTGGATTCATGCACAAGGGCTTAGCAGTTGCTAAGCCCTTGTGTGTGGTTTATGCGGATGAGGTCGTGCTACGTTTTAGCCTTTGTGCTCTCGCTGCTGGCTGTTTCTGTTTTGGCGGCGGGTTTTTCGTCCGCAGACTTCTCGTCCGTCTTGCGACTGCCCGGTACGGCGGTGGAAGACTTGGAGCGGTTGTCGGTGACGTAGAACCCGGATCCCTTGAAGATAATACCGGCAGGTTGAATCAAGCGCACGACAGGCCCCTGGCAATCCGGGCATAGTGTGACCGGCTTGTCGTTGAAGTGCTGACGACGCTCAAAGCGCAATCCACACTCTTGACATTGGTATTCGTATAACGGCATAAACTCTTACCTCCCCTGCGATAGCGTTTGTTATTATACGCATTTTACGCGCGTTGACAAGTCTATGAACCTTATGATTCTCGGCAGAGGTTACGATCATTGGGTGACTCTTACGGCTAACACCCCTCAAAGCAGCGGTTTTAGTCATCCAATTTGCCCAAGTGAATCACGTGTTGGGGGATTGCTGAGGTGACTGTGCTCTTGACAAACCGTCGCTTTCCGTTACCATAGAACCTGTAGTGCGTAAGGACGATGCTCGAAGGGGGCTGAAGGTTGGGTCCTGCGCGGCGGAAACCTTCGAACCCCGCCAGGTCCGGGAGGAAGCAACGGTAAGGAGGCATTTCCGGGCGCCGCAGGGGTGCCTGATCTTCGGTCCCTCTCGGGCATCGTCTATTTAACAGGACTTCATTGTAAAAGCGACCTTTAGTGTCTGTGGGAGATGAGGCATAACGCGTGAATTGGATGACTAAATTATTGGGCCTGGCGCTGGGTGGACTGGCGATCCTGGGTCTTACTGCGGGATACCGCGCGACGTTGACGCCGATAACGTTGACGATCGATGGCGACAGTCGCGTGGTAAAGACGCACCAACCGACCGTAGAACTGCTGATGGCCGATCTGGGTCTGGGTCTGCGACCTGAAGATCATTTTTCCCCGAAACTGAGCACTGCTCTGACCCCCGGCCTGGAGATCAAGATCTCGCGCGCCAAACCTGTTGTGGTGGTAGTGGACGGGCGCGAGTGCCAGATTTACGCGCATCAAGAAAGCCCCGCCGATTTGCTGGCGCAACTTGGCGTGCAGTTAGATAGCCATGATATGGTCCAAATCCGCCCGGCCCTGACGACGGATCCGCCCGAAACGCGCTTCCGCGTCGTTGTGGAACGGGCGGTGCAGATCGTTTTGGAAGATGGCGGTGTGCGTGCGACGTTGTACACCAATGCGGCAACAGTTGGGGCGGCGTTGTACCAGGCCGGTATCCAACTATACCGCGCCGATCGCGTTTATCCCGATCCGGCCACGCCATTACAAAACGGCCTGCACATTCGCACGGAGCGTTCGATTCCCGTGTCGGTGCGGGTGGATGGCCATGTTTTGCGGACGCGCACCCATCGCAGTAAGGTGGGGGAGGTCCTGGCCGACCTGGGTGTGACGCTCAACGGGCAGGATTACACGCTACCCTCTCTTGAGGAGTTGTTGGGCGATGGGAGTGAGATTCGTGTTTATCGCGTCACCGAGAGCGTGATCGTGGAGCAGAGTCCGATCCCCTTCGACTCCATGTGGCAGGCCGATCCCGATTCCGAAATCGATACGCAGAGCTTGCTGCAAGAAGGCGAGCCGGGCGTGCTCGAACGCCGCATTCGTCTGCGTTATGAGGATGGGCAGGTGGTGGAGCGCCGTGTGGAAGGGGAAAGCGTGGTGCTCGCTCCGGTGAGCCGCGTGATGGGCTATGGCACGAAGATCATCGTGCGGCAGCTGGCGACGGAGAGCGGCACAGTGGAGTACTGGCGGGTGTTTCGCATGTTGGCGACTTCGTACAGCGCGGGGACGGCTGGCGTTTCGCCTACGGCATCTTATTATGGGCGCACGGCTACCGGCATGACAATGCGACACGGGATTGTAGCGGTCGATCCTAATGTGATTCCGCTGCGCACCGAAGTATATGTGCCGGGGTATGGCGTCGGCTATGCCGGCGATACCGGCGGCGCGATCAAGGGAAAGCGTATCGATTTGGGATACGATGATTCCAATTTGCAACTCTGGTATCGCTGGGTGGACGTCTACTTGCTGACGCCAGTCCCGGTGAACATCAATTACCTGGGGCCATGACGGACGATCCACGCGCGCTATTGCGCCAGTATGGCCTCACGCCCCGCAGAGCTTTGGGGCAGAATTTCCTCGTCGATCCGGCTGCACCTGCGCGCATCGCTGCGCTGGCGGCGTTGACCCGCGACGATACGGTGCTCGAAGTCGGTGCCGGCCTGGGCACGTTGACGGCGGCGCTGGCGGCCCACGCCGGACACGTCATCGCTGTGGAGACAGATCCGCACCTGGTCGCCATTCTGCACCAGGAGATGGTGGCGTTCGAGAACGTGACCATTATCCACGATGACATCCTCGATCTTGACCCGGCAACTTTGCTGGACGTTTCACCCGCGCCGGTGATGCCTTTGTGGGGGACGCGCTTGCCTCATTACTACGTTGTCGCCAACCTGCCTTACTACATCACGGCGGCGGTGGTGCGCCATCTGCTGGAGGCGGCGGTGCGGCCTACGCGCATGGTGGTGACGGTGCAGCGCGAGGTGGCCGAACGCATCGTCGCCGTCCCTGACGACATGAGCGTACTGGCGGTTAGCGTGCAGTTCTACGGGCAGCCGCGCATCGGGATGCGGCTGAAGCGTGGGGCGTTCTTCCCCGCACCGGACGTGGAGTCTGCCGTGGTGTGCATTGACTTGCACGAGACGCCGCCTATGCCGGTGACGGATATGGCAGCATTCTTCCATGTGGTGCGCGGCGGGTTCGCCCAGCGACGCAAGCAGTTGCGCAATACTCTCGCGACGACCCTGCGCTTGCCTGCGACAGACGTGGTTGCGGCGTTGGCGAGCGTCGGCGTGGATGCAACGCGCCGCGCGGAAACGCTCACGCTGGCGGAGTGGGGACGGGTGACAGAGGCGTTATTGTCGCTCATATCGAGCGGCAATGGCGGTGAATAAGGATGGTGCGCGTGACCCCGCTTGGAGTTCTGGGCGGAGCGCCATGCAAAAAACACGGTCAATTGCTTGTGCGACACGTTCCACTGCGTCTGCGATGGGTTGCTCCGGGCGTACCTTACACTCAATACTCGGATAACCATGGGGGGCAGCGTCCACTAGTTCTACCTGTAGTTCCGTGAGCAGCTTACGAATCGGGGCTAGGTCAAGCGTTTCAGCCTGAACGTACGTTGAATCGTCCTGCTCATACAGATATTGAAAGGTTCGGTGATCATCATCAACTCGAATACTACCATAGTCATCGAGGCGGATATACACAGTCTCAAGGTTCTTGCAGGAGCACCTCAAGGACACACGCTGCTCTACGCCAGCCTGCAAACGCGATAGCAGTTGTTCCACTTCGTTAGTAAACATTCAATTGTACTCTGACTTTCTAGGGATAAGGTCGTTCCAAGGCAATAAACTACTAAAACTCTGGCGTTTTCTCAGGGATTTGCCCTTGGTGTTGCGTAGTTTAAATCTTGGAACTACCTAATGACCTATCCGGAAATTTGCCAGGTGAAGCATTCTGCACCTAAAGGATCGGGTTAAGGGGTGTTTTTGCGCGTGCGGGCGTAGCCCGCACGCGCAAAAACACTCTAAAGAAAAGTGGCTTTAGCCGCCCACCCAGGCATATCAGTACCGCTGCGACAATTTTCGGGTAGACCTAGGCATAGAAGGAGTGCGACAGGGGACAAACGAGAGCGCCAGGCCATTGCTCAGGCACTCTGTGATGGTGACGCCGAAAGCAATCACTGTTTTGTGCCCAGCACTTTGTTGATGCTGGCGCCGAAAGCAATCACTGTTTTGTGCCCAACACTTTGTTGATGCTGGCGAGCAGTTCGTTAGGGCCGAATGGTTTGGTGACATAGTCGTCCACTTTGGCGATGTGAAGGCCGAGGACTTTGTCGATGCTCTCAGATTTGGCGGTGACGACGATCACGGGGATGTCTTTCATGTCGTCGTCGATCTTCATCTGTTGGTAGACTTCCCATCCGTCCATATCGGGCATCATCAGGTCGAGCAGGACGAGTTGCGGCTTGAGCTTGCGCACGGTTTCTAGGCCCTCGCGCCCACTCGTAGCGCCGACAAACTCGAAATTCTGCTTCGCCAGAACCAGACGGATCAGGCCGATCATATCGGGTTCGTCGTCGATACAGACGACGGTAGGTTTTTCCTGCACCTGTGCTATGGCTGGATCTTTTGCAATGGTCATGGACATGGTTCTCTTTCCCCTTTGTTGGCTGTCTTAAAGATGGCGACACGTGAAGGTGTCATGATATGCTTGGTTTGCGCGATTCTCTGCTAATCTTCTCTGCTTTGGGATACTGGTCGAAGTAGAATAGCCGCTCTGCTTTTTGCTCCGTAAGGTATAGGAAATCCCGCGCCGGTTGTCCATCGATATACTTCCAGAACACGACGTAATACGGAACGACTTTGATCACGCCCTGACCAGGCGACGTGCCGTACGCGTCGTATGATCCCTTGTGCTGCTTGCTGTAGAGTTCCCTCGCTGCGGGGTTGTCTTCCCAACTCCCGGCATCGATAGCCACACCCTCGATCGAGACGTTGGAACAGCACAGGGCGACGTTGCTGTTCTGCGTGAGCTGCGCGTATTTCTCGAGATGGCGACTGGTTTGAAAGTAGATGTCGAATCCATCGTGAACGATGCTCATCGAACGGGCAGAGACGCGGCTGCCATCGGAAGTTGCCAAAACCCAGATTTTGTTGGCATCCAGCGCCTTCAGGAGTTCGTTCTTCAGGCTTTCGTAATCGAGTTCCATATCTTCGCCATCAAATGGGATATCAATCCCCTGCCTGTGCTTTGAGATGCTCCGCTAAAACTTCCTCGGCGACCTCCAGCCGCTTGAGTGTCTTGGCGCGCCCCAGAGCTTCGATGCTGCCGAAGAGCGGTGGGGAGATCTCTTTGCCGGTAACGGCGTTGCGTATAATGCTGAATAGTTGTCCGGCCTTTAAGCCGAGGTCTTCGGCGAGGCGGCGCATCGGTCCCTCCATACTCTCGGCATCAAAGTGCAGAAGTCCCGCCAAGAGAGCCTGCGCTTGGCGGATGCCCTCCAGGCTTTGCTCAGCCGTCATCTTTTTGCCAATCAACGCCTCAATGGGCGGCGTGTCGATATCGCCGAAGACGAAATCGGTTAGCTCGACGACATCCCGTAACGTTTTGAGGCGTTCTTGCACCAGCGGGACCAGCAGTTGGAGCGTGGGGAGCAGTTCCACCGGCGCCGGGGTGGGGATCAATCCTGAATTTTCCCAGAAGGGGATAAGGCGTTCGAGCAGTTCGTCCTGCGACAGGGCGCGGATGTAGCAGCCATTGATCCAATTGAGCTTGTCGTAGGAGAAGACGGCGGGCGCGAGGTTGATGTGTGTGATGTCGAAGCGCGCGATCAGCTCCTCGCGGGTGAAGATTTCTTGCTCTTCGCCGCTGCCGGGTGCCCAGCCGAGCAGCGCCAGGAAGTTGAACAGCGCTTCGGGGAGATAGCCCTGCCGCCGGAATTCGTCGATGGAGACCGCGCCATGCCGCTTGCCGAGCTTTTTGCCGTCGGTGCCGAGCACCAGCGGGACGTGCGCGTAGATGGGGGGCTGCCACCCGAAGGCTTCATACAGCAGCAGACGCTTAGGCGTACTGGAAATCCAGTCGTCGCCGCGCATAATGTGGGTGATGCTCATCATATGGTCATCGATGACGACGGCGAGGTGGTAGGTAGGGAAGCCGTCGCTCTTGAGCAGAATTTGATCGTCGAGCAGGCGGTTCTCGAAGACGATGTCTCCGCGCAGGATATCGTGCATGACAGTCGTGCCATCGCGTGGCACCTTGAGGCGAATCACGTGTGGTTCGTCAGGTGAGACTTCGCCGGGTGCTTTATCCCGGCAGTGACCGTCGTACATCGGCATCTCACCGCGCGCGCGCTGCGCCTCGCGGACGGCATCCAACCGTTCGGGGGAGCAGTTGCAGCGGTAGGCACGCCCTTTGGCAATCAGCTCTTCGGCTTTCTCTCTGTAAATCCCCAGGCGCTCCGACTGGATATATGGCCCGTAATCACCGCCGATTTCTGGCCCTTCGTCCCAATCCATCCCCAGCCAACGCAGGCCATTGGTAATCACCTGGAGGGCCTTTTCGACGTAGCGCGTGCGGTCAGTATCCTCAATCCGCAGCACGAACTGCCCCTGATTCTGCCGCGCAAACAGCCAGTTGAACACAACGGTGCGAATATTACCGATGTGCGGCTCCCCGGTGGGGCTGGGTGCAAAACGAACACGAACTGTCATGATGATCTCCTCCGAGAATAGCAAATTGCAAATGACGGATCAGCGAATGGGCGAATCATGAAACATGAATCATGAATCCTCAATTCCTTTCCGTCTACTGTCTACCGCTTAATACTCCATCCGTTTGTGGCGCATGGCGACGCTCTCGACCAGCCCCAGTCCGACAAAAGTGATGACCAGGGCGCTGCCGCCGCTGCTGATAAAGGGCATCGGTAGCCCGGCGACAGGGATCACGTTGAGGTTCATCCCGAGATTGATGAGCAGTTGGTAAAAAATATAGGTGGTCACGCCGATGACGATGAGTTGCCCTGTGGCATCGGCGGCGTTGGCGGCGATACGCAGCAAGCGCCAGAGCAGCAGCCCAAAGAGCAGCAGAATCAATCCCGCACCGAAAAAACCTAACTCTTCGCAGATGACCGAGAAAATAAAGTCGGTGTGGCGGACGCGCAGAAAGTGCAATTGACTTTGTGTGCCGGTGGCGAACCCCTTGCCCAACAGGCCCCCGGAGCCGATGCTGATGAGGGCCTGGTCAATGTTGTATTGTGCGCCTGGATCGTTGGTGGGGTCGAAAAAGGTAAAGATGCGGTCGCGCATATAATTGTCCATATTGGCCCACAAAATTGGTGCGGCAATCAAGCCTAGGACGCCCATCCCCTGCATATAGCTAAATGGGATACCGGAGGCAAAGATCATCACGCCCCACGTAGCGATGTAGAGCGTGGCGGTGCTTAAATTGGGCTGTTGGAAGACCAAAATTGCTGCCAGGCCGGACATACCGGCCGAGACGATCAATTCCAGCAGGCCCGGTGGGTTAGGCGTGTTGCGCGCCAGCAAGCTGGCCTGGCTGATGATGAGCAGAATCAGGGCCGGAAATGCGAGTTGAATCGAGATACCACCGATGTAGATAAACCGACGCACATCACCGATTTCGCTGCTACCAAAGAGCAATGTGAAGACGAGGATGCCGATGGTCAAGAAATAGAGCGGCCATTGTAGGCTTTCCAGCCAGCGATAGTTGATAAAAGCTACAAGGAACATCACCACCACGCCAACGGCGACGTAAATTGATTGCCTGCGCCATTGATCGGCAAGGTCCTCGGATCCCTGGGTTGCACTGAAGATCATTGCCAGCCCTACTACGCTGAGCAGGATGGCGATGAGTAGCAACCCCCAATCAAAGTTCTCCCAGGGTGATGAACGCATATCAATGTTTCCTCATCGATGGTTGCCTGTGTGGCCTCGTTGTTTAGAAGGCCTTTTTCCGGGGACTGGAGAGAGGAATATCGGCGACCAGGCGTGTCTCCCGTTGGTCCTCGGTGAAGTTGACCTCCACTTTGCTGGCATCGATCTCCAGATGCCGGGAAATCACGGCGATGATTTCATCCTTCAGCATATCCAACATTCCCGGGGAAAGGTTGGCGCGATCGTGCGCGAGGACCAATCGCAGGCGTTGCGCGGCGATCTCCTGATCCGAGTTTTTACGACGTCTGAAAATCTTTAGCCAGTTCATAAGGACTCCTTTCAGTGCGAACCGAGGAGACGTTTGAAAAAGGAGGGGGGTTTAAGGGGCGCAAAAGGCACGTCCTCCCCTTGCAAGCGCCGGGCAATATCCAAAAACGCCTGTCCGGCGGGTGAACCGTTGTTCAGCACGATGGGATTTCCGCGGTTGCTCGCCGTCAAAATTTCCGCGTCTTCGGGGATCAGGCCGATCAGATCGATGGCGAGCATATCGACCACATCATCTGGAGCTAACATCTCCTTGCGTTGTACCATTTCCGGCTTGATGCGGTTGATGACCAGCCGCGAGGGAGTGTTCGTTTCTGCCTCTAGCAGGCCGACTACGCGATCGGCGTCGCGCACCGAGGCGATTTCCGGGTTGGTCACCACCAACACCATCTCTGCTGGCGCCGAAGCGCAGCGGAAGCCGTGCTCGATACCGGCCGGTGAATCGATCAGGACGAAATCGACCATTTGGGCGGCCTCATAAGCGACGCTCTTCATCTGTTCGACACTGATGGCATCTTTGGCGCGCGTCTGGGCGGCAGGCATCATAAACAACTCCGGGAAGCGTTTGTCGCGTACCAGAGCTTGCCGGAAGCGGCAGCGACCTTCGATGTAGTTAATGATGTCGTAGACGATGCGATTTTCCAGACCCAACATCACATCCAGGTTGCGCAGTCCGATGTCGGCGTCGATGCAGATAACTCGTGCTCCCAACATCGCTAACCCCAGCCCGATATTGGCCGTGGTCGTGGTTTTGCCAACACCGCCTTTTCCCGATGAAATGGTGACAATTTTTCCTGCCATGTTACTCCCTTGTGTGCCAGGGTTCCACAATAATAGCGCCTTCACGCACTTTAGCCGTTTCCGGTACCAATTTGCGACGCCGGCCCTCGGGAGGGCGTCCGAAATATCCGGCGATGCGAAGCTGTGCGGGGGTCAATTCTATCGCGCAGATGAGGGCGTTTTCGTCCCCTAACGCGCCGGCGTGCGCCAGCCCGCGCATCTTTCCCCACACAAAAATATGTCCTCCGGCGATGATTTCCGCTCCGGGATTGACGTCGCCTATCAGGACCACGTGACCGGGATACTTGATACTCTGCCCGGAACGCAGTGTGCGTTGCACGACCAGTGCATGTTCACCGAGGTCCGTGCGGAGGCTGCTGGGGATGGCGGCATCCGCTGCTGAGGTTACCGCAGCAGGTTGGTCTTTCGGCAATACGCCGACGGTTTCGCCTGGCAGTCGCGTGCGCAGGCCGTGTGTGCGCGCCGTGTGGATGGTGTCCTCATTATCGCTCAGGACGGCCCAAAGTTCCATATCGTACCGGTCCAGGATCGCGCGCAGAGAGGCCAGCTTTTCTTTTGTCAATTCCTGGTGTCCTAGTTCCGCGATAAGCCGCCCGCCACGAAAGAACGCTTCAGCATCTTGCAGAGCATTTTCCAAACCTTGGAGCACATCGTCCCAAGAATCAGATAGAGGCCGCAGGACGATGCCTTGTTGGGTGCCTTTGAGTGTGAGTGCCATCTCTTCCATAACAAGGGCAATTATAACATAAATCGTTGTCGGGTAAAATTACGAGACGGTAGCAAGTGTGTGAAGTAAGCCATACCATAACAGGTTCACAGCGTACTGAGACCCTTGTCAGAACTATCGCATTTGAATGCAATAGTCTTAAGACCTTTGTAGTCTTGGGCTTTTGAGGTATAACGTGAGGTATCTGGCGGAGACGGGGTGACTATGAAGATTGTGCGTGTCGTGCTACGGGTGTTGATCGCGGCAACGGTGCCGTTGCTCCTCGTGATGGGAATGGCGCGTCTGCTGACGCTGCCCTGGTACCCGACCTGGGAATATGCCAAGGCCGGTTTCCCGGATGACCCGTTGGGCATGGCGCCGGAGGAACGTCTGCGTCTAGCGCGCGCGAGTATCGCATTTCTCAATACCCCACGCGGGGTAGGGCGATTGGATGACGTGCAGTTCGTGGATGGGACAGCGGCTTTCAACGCGCGTGAAATCAGCCACATGGACGACGTCAAGCTGGTCTACGATCAGTTGACGACGGCTGCATTGATCGCGTTCGTCGTGGCTGTGGTCGCCGCGTACGTGCTGATCCGCCAGGGTCACCTGGTGCTGGTCTGGGGCGCGCTCTCCGACGGCAGTCTGTTCACGCTGTGTGTGTTGGTGCTTCTAGGTGTGTGGATGGCGGTCGGCTTCGACGCGTTCTTTACGGCCTTCCACGGCATCTTCTTTGCGGCGGATACTTGGCTCTTCGATTATTCCGACACGCTGATCCGCCTCTTCCCCTTACCGTTCTGGGCCGATGCCGGTCTGATTATCGCCGTCGGCGTCGGCGCGCTTTCCTTTGCCCTGGCTCTCTTCACCCGCGCCTTGCAAAAACGCAGCGAAAGGAAGCAAGAGGCAGGAAACAGGGAGCAAAAATCAGCGAATTGAGAATTATGCATCACGTATCACGATTTATGATTCGAGGTTAGCAGCCACCTCACCACCTGACTAAAAGACGTATGACTACCTGACTATTGGAGGACTAAAATGATCGGTCAACTGCCAACATGGGTCAAAGATGCAGTGTTCTATCAGATTTTCCCGGAGCGGTTTGCGCGCAGTGAGCGGCTGACGAAACCGGCGAACCTCGAATCGTGGGAGTCACCGCCGACTGTGCGTGGCTTCAAGGGTGGGGATTTCTTGGGAATTCTTGAACATTTGGATTACCTGGAGGACTTGGGTATCACCGCGCTCTATTTCAACCCGATTTTTCAATCCGCTGCCAATCACCGCTATCACACACACGATTACTACGCCGTCGATCCGATTCTCGGCGGCAACAAGGCGTTCGCGCAGTTCCTGGAGGCAGCGCATAGCCGGGGGATGCGGGTGGTCCTCGACGGTGTCTTCAACCACGCCAGCCGCGGCTTCCTGCAGTTCAATCACATAATGGAAAACGGCGCGCAATCGCCCTACATCGACTGGTTTATTGTCAAGAAATTCCCCTTGTACGCCTTTGATGATAGACGCAAACCGAACTATGTCTGCTGGTGGAACAACCGCGAGCTGCCCAAGCTAAACACTGATCATCCTCAGGTGCGGGACTTCATTTTTGACGTGGCCGAATACTGGCTGCATCAGGGAATCGATGGCTGGCGGCTGGATGTGCCGCTGGAGATCAAAACCCCCGGTTTTTGGGAAGAGTTCCGCCGCCGGGTGAAATCCATCAATCCCGAAGCCTACATCCTCGCCGAAATTTGGGATGAGGCCAAAGCCTGGCTGCAAGGCGACCACTTCGATGCGACGATGAACTACGGGTTCAACCGCGCCTGCTATGGTTTCTTTGGGCAGGAGGTACTGGATACGTCGCACCGGCCTGGTGGTTTCAAACTCAAGCGGTTGGACGCCCGGCACTTCGCTCGTCAGATCGATCGGATGCTGAATTTGTATGCGTGGCCTTTCACGCTTGCGCAGTACAACCTCATCAGTAGCCACGACGAACCGCGCTTCCTAACGATGGTGGGCGGCGATAAGCGCCGTCTGCGCCTGGCGACACTCTGTCAGATGACGTTTCCCGGCGCGCCGAGCGTCTACTACGGCGACGAAATCGGCATGGAGGGCGGCCACGACCCCGACTGTCGCCGTGCCTTCCCCTGGGACGAAAACCGGTGGGATCACACCCTACGCGCGGATTTCAGACGCTTCATCGCTTTGCGCAAGGCACATCCTGCCCTGCGTAGTGGCGACTTCGTCACGCTCTACGCCAAGGACCTGGCCTATGCGTTCGCGCGCGCGTCCGCTGAAGAGACCGTGGTGGTCGCCCTTAACGCAGGTACGACGCCGGTTGACGTGATGCTGCGCATGGAAAGCCTCGTGCCGCCGGACGCCGTCTTTGCTGAGGCCTGGACGGAAGCCTCGCTGCCTGTGAATGGTGGCGCGTTGATGTTGTCCATCCCTCCGCTCGAAGGTCGTGTGTTAATATATAGCTAATTCTTATGTTGCTCTAATGTTTTTCAAATACTTTCCGGTTATACTCAGAGTCGGAATAATGCTGACTCTGGAGGTAGAAAAATGAGCAAAATTGTAGGTATCGATCTGGGCACGACAAACTCCGCGGTGGCAGTTATGGAAGGCGGGCAAGTGACCGTCATCCCCACGGCGGAAGGCGGGCGTTTGTGCCCGTCGGTCGTCGCATTTACGAAGAACAACGAGCGGCTGGTCGGCGTGCCCGCAAAGCGGCAGTCGGTGGTCAACTCAGAAAACACCGTCTACTCGGTGAAGCGGCTGATGGGCCGCCGTGCGGATGAAAAGGAAGTGCAGGTTACGCGCGAGATGGTGCCCTACGCGATTATCGCCGGGGCGCAGAACGACGCGCGCGTGCAGGTTCCGGTGATTAACAAGGACTACACCCCGCAAGAAATCTCGGCGATGATTCTGCAAAAGTTGAAGAAGGACGCCGAGGCCTACCTGGGTGAGCCGGTGACGCAGGCCGTTATCACTGTGCCCGCGTACTTCAACGACAGCCAGCGCCAGGCCACCAAGGACGCCGGGCAAATCGCCGGTCTTGAGGTGAAGCGCATCATCAACGAGCCGACGGCGGCAGCGCTGGCCTACGGACTGGACAAGAACGTCGATGAGACAATCCTTGTCTTCGACTTGGGCGGTGGCACGTTCGACGTGTCGATTCTCGAAGTGGGTGAGGGCTTGATCGAAGTCAAGTCCACCAACGGCGATACGCACCTGGGTGGCGATGACTGGGATGAGCGCATTGTGCGCTGGCTGCTGGCCGAATTCAAGAAGCAACAGGGCATTGATCTGACGCAGGATCGTCAGGCGATGCAGCGTCTGCGCGAGGCGGCGGAGAAGGCCAAAATTGAGTTGTCCACGATGATGGAAACCGAGGTTAATCTCCCGTACATTACCGCTGACGCCAGCGGCCCGAAGCACTTGCAAATCCGGCTGACGCGTGCGACATTCGAACAAATCACCCGTGATTTGGTCGATCGTTGTCGCGTGCCTTTCGAGCAGGCGCTGAAAGACGCCAAGCTGTCGGCTGGCAAATTGGATGAAGTGGTGCTCGTCGGTGGGGCGACCCGTATGCCGATGATTCAGGAGCTGGTGCGCAGTCTGACCGGCGGCAAGGAGCCACATAAGGGCGTCAACCCCGACGAAGTCGTCGCGGTGGGCGCGGCCATTCAGGGCGGCGTGTTGGGTGGCGACGTGACCGATATTTTACTGCTTGACGTGACCCCCCTTTCGTTAGGTGTCGAGACACTCGGCGGGCGAATGACGGTGATGATCCCCCGTAACACGACGGTGCCGGTGCGCAAGAGCGAAATCTACACGACCGCTGAAGACGGCCAAACCGCTGTCGACATCAAGGTTTACCAGGGTGAGCGCCCGATGGCGGGCTACAATATGCTGCTCGGTCAATTCCGGCTTGACGGCATCCCGCCTGCGCCGCGCGGCATCCCGCAGGTTGAAGTGACCTTCGACATTGACGCGAACGGCATCCTGAATGTCAACGCGAAGGATAAGGCCACCGGACGTGAGCAGCGCATCACCATCACCGCGAGCACAAATCTGAACCCGAATGAAGTGGATCGGCTGGTCGAAGAGGCCAAACTGCACGCCGAAGAGGATAAGAAGCGCCAGGAATTGGTCGACGTCCGCAACCAGGCCGACCAGATGTGCTACCAGATGGAGAAGACCTTGAACGACCTGGGCGAGAAGGTGCCCAGCGACCTGCGCGGTCAACTGGAAGGTATGATCAACGATCTGCGCCAGGTGAAGGACAGCAGTGAAGATGCGGCGCTGATTCGTCGCAAGATGGACGATGTACAACAAGTCGCGATGAAGTTGGGCGAGCAGGCTTACGGCGGTCCTGAATCCCCCGGCGCGCCCGGCTCCGACTTTGGTGAAGGCCCACAAGGCGGCCCGGAACCTGAAGGTCCTGATGTGGTGGATGGCGAATTCCGTGAGGTCTAGTGGCCATAGACTTTTGTGAGGGTTTGGGATAGGGTATTGCATAAAAATGATCGTGGATAACACAACCTGTATGATCCACGTTCATCACAACCTTCACAAGGGTAGTTGCGAATCTCATCTAAAGGGTGGGGTGGCCGTGGGGTCACCCCCCTTTTCATAAATAAGGATTGGCTATGAATGCATCGAAAAAACAACAGCGCATTCCGGTGCGACGGCCCGGCACAGGCAACCGCGCAGATACGCCCGCAGCTGAAGACGCAGCTCCGACGGAGGCACAGGCGCTTCCCGAACCGGATGCGACGGCTATTGGCGAGACCGTGGATTGGCGCGACATGGCGCTGCGTTTGCGTGCCGAGATGGACAACTACCGCAAACGCCAACAGCGCCTGGTTGAAGAGCAGATCGCGGCAGAACGCAGGCGCCTGCTGACGGCCTTTCTCACCGTGCCGGATAATTTAGAAAGGATCGTTGCCCATTTACAACCGGATGATCCGCATCATCAGAGTATCAAAGTGGTGTATGACGAATTCCTGAAGGTGTTGCGCCTCGAAGGTGTGGAGCCGCTTGTCGCGGTGGGGACGCCATTCGATCCGCTTTTGCACGACGCCATTGCGATGGTGCCGGCGGTGGATGGTCAACGTGAAGAGATGTTGGTGATCGACGAGGAGCAAAAGGGGTACCGGTTTGGGGAGCAGACTTTGCGCCCGGCGCGGGTCATCGTCGCCAAGCGATAATTGTGTGGCGCGAGTCAGCAACTCGCACTACAAAACTGGTTTTTGTCGAGGAAGCAGCGATGGAGTACAAGGATTATTACGGTGTTTTGGGGGTTCCCAAAAACGCAAATGAGAAGGATATCAAAAATGCCTACCGCAAGCTGGCGCGCAAGCATCACCCGGACATGAATCCTGGCGATAAGTCGGCGGAAGAGAAGTTCAAGGAACTCAACGAGGCCTACGAAGTGCTCTCCGACCCCGAAAAGCGCAAGCTGTACGATCAGTTTGGCAGTGAGTACAAGACGTTCCAGCAGGGCGGCGGGCAGGCCGACGATTTCTGGCGGCAGTGGGCCGGCCGCCAGCCGGGCCAGTACCACTACACCACCAGAGACATCGGCGATCTGTTTGGGCAGGACAGCCCATTCTCGGATTTCTTCCAGCAGCTTTTCGGTGGCGGGGCTGGTTACGGCGGTGGAGGCTACAGTGATCTGTTCGGCGGCGCGTCGCGGCGGCAGCGTCCACGGCGCGGGCAGGACTACGAGCAGCCGGTGGAGATCACCCTGGACGAGGCGTACCGGGGCACCACTCGTATCTTGCAGATCGGCAACCAGCGCATCGAAGTCAATATCCCGGCGGGAGCGGATACCGGCACGCGCGTACGCGTCGCGGGGAAGGGCGCGCCAGGTGCAGCCGATGGTCCGGCAGGCGACCTGTTTTTGCACATCCAGGTTTTACCCCATGCGCAGTTCCAGCGGCATGGCGAGGACCTGGAAACCGTCGTCCCGTTGGACTTGTACACAGCCATCTTGGGCGGTGAGATCGCCGTCCCTACGCCCGCCGGACGCTCGGTCATGCTGCGCGTTCCGCCGGAGACGCAGAACGGCGCGAAGTTTCGCCTGCGTGGACAGGGAATGCCAGTGCTGAACCGGTTAAAAGAGCGTGGTGATCTATATGCTGTCGTTGAGGTCAAGCTACCTGCACAACTCACCACCCAGGAGCGTGAGCTGTTCACGCAATTGCGTACCCTACGCGGCGGTGCTTAAAGACGCATTTCTGCCACTAATCTTCACGAATCTACATTAATCTTTCCCCTGTTCGTGAGGATTGGTGCGGATTCGTGTTTTGTTCTTGAAGGAGGATTGACACAATGTTTAGACGTATACTCTTTGCGCATAACGCGACACCGGCTGCGGAGCGTGCGTTGTTGTATCTGGAACACATCGCGCGGACGGAGAGCGCTGAAGTGGTGGTTCTGCATGTCTACGAGCCGCCGGAGCGTTATCTGGCAACGCAGGGCTACGAGTTATTGCTGCAGCAGTTGGAGGCGGTAGCGCAAGAAGTGGTCAACGACACGGTTGAACATCTCCAGAAGGCAGGTATTTCTGCGGTGGGTATCGTCCATTCGGGCGCTCCGGCCAAGACGATCCTGGAGATGGCGCAGGATGAAAAGGCGTCGTTGATTGTCCTGGGAACGCGTGGACCGTCCAACGTGACTGACATTTTGCTGGGCGACGTGAGTACCGAAGTGCTACGTTACGCGCGTTGCCCGGTCTTTATGGTGCCATAGGAAGGGGAACTGGGGATTAGGAATCGGTGGCTGACCCGATCACCAATCTCCAATCTCCCAATCATAGGGAGGGACGATGAAGCGTAAACTTTATGTACTGCTCAGTGTTTTGTTGCTGCTGGCGAATTCGCTTGGCTGCCTCGCCTTGCAGACGTTTACGCCGCCTGCGGAAACTCCCACGGCCTATGTGCCGCCGACACCAACGCCGTGGGTCGCTGCGCCGCCGAGGGTTCAACCACCGGATGACGCAATCACACAGTTGGAGACGCAGGTTGAGGCGGTTTACACTGCGGTGGGCGATGCGGTGGTCAACGTTTCCGTCACCTCTATTGGCTACGACTACTTTTTCAACGCCGTTCCCAGCGAGGGCAGCGGCTCCGGTTTCGTTTACGATACACAGGGGCGCATCGTCACCAACTTTCACGTTATCGAGAACGCTCAAGAGATTCAGGTCACATTTGCCGATGGCGCCACCTTTACCGGAATCGTCATCGGTTCGGACTCCACGTATGATTTGGCCGTTATCGAAATTGATGCCGGCGATTATCCGCTGCACCCTATCCCACTGGGCGACTCGGGCGCGATCCGCGTGGGGCAGTTTGTGGTGGCGATTGGCAATCCATTCGGGCTGGATCAAACGGTGACGTTTGGCGTTATCAGCAGCCTGGGACGTGTCATCGAAAGCCCGGACGGCCGCTACATCGGCGAGGCTATCCAGACGGACGCAGCAATCAACCCCGGCAACTCCGGCGGCCCGCTACTTGATCTCCAGGGTAGGGTGATCGGTGTAAACGCGCAGATCGTCAGCCCCAGCCAGGCGAATGCCGGCATCGGGTTTGCGATCCCGGCCAACACGGTGAGGCACGTTGTGCCTGAACTGATTAGCGAGGGTCGTTACCGGCATCCGTGGATGGGCGTGCGTTTCTTCCCCGCTAGCCTGAGTCAACAGTTGGCGACATCCTTTGCCGAACTGGGGGCTGAAATTCCCGACCACGGTGTGCTTGTTTTGAGTGTAGAGCCAGGTACACCGGCAGCCAGGGCCGGTTTGCGGGGCGGAACTCGCAGCGTCAACACGCCGTATGGTACCATTATGGTGGGCGGCGATGTCATTGTGGCGTTTGATGGCATGGCCATCAGCAGTCCCAACAGGCTGATTGCTTATCTGGAGACAAACACCCGCCCTGGTGAGACAATTCAGGTCACGGTGCTGCGAGACAACGAGGAAATCACACTGCCGGTAACATTGGGCGAGCGCCCGTAGTTCTAGAGCGGTTGGTGTTCCTCGATCCACCGCTCTAGGTAGACTAGGGCGCGTTCGGCGTAGGCTGCGCCGCGCGCGCGTTTCCCCCGCGTGCGCGTATCGAGCGGCGGCAGCAGGCCGAAGTTGGCTTTCATCGGTTGGAATGTAGCCGGATCGGCGCGTGTGATGTAGTGCATCAGCGCGCCGATCATCGTTTCTGGCGGCGGCGTGAGCAAGGACAGCCCGTGTGCCAGCCGTGCTGCGTTCACCCCGGCCAACCATCCCCCGCCGATGTTTCCCGCGTAGCCCTCCAATCCGGCGACCTGCCCGGCGAAGAATAGGTTTGGCTGTGCCCGCATCTGCAGGGTGGGGGCCAGCAGGGCCGGCGCGTTGAGGTACGTGTTACGGTGCATTGACCCGTAACGCACGAAGTGCGCGTTTTCCAGACCGGGGATCAGATGTAGGACTCGTTCCTGCTCGCCGTACTTGAGATTGGTCTGGAAGCCAACCAGGTTGTAAAGCGTGGCGGCGGCATTGTCCTGCCGCAATTGGACGACGGCATGGGGACGCCGCCCGGTGCGTGGATTGCGCAGCCCGATGGGACGCAATGGTCCAAAGGCCAACGCCTGCAGTCCGCGTGCGGCCAACACCTCAACCGGCAGGCACGCTTCGAAGAAATGGGGATCGTCTCGTTCGAAATCGCGCAGAGGGATGCGCTCTGCATCGAGCAGGGCGGCGACAAAGCGGTTGTATGCCTCTTCGTCCAGCGGACAATTGATGTAGTCACCCTCGTCCGCTTCGCCACGACCATAGCGCGAGGCACGGAAGGCGATGTCGAAATTGATGGAGTCGACCTCGACGATGGGGGCGATGGCGTCGTAGAAAGCGAGCGCAGTACTGCCCGTATGCTCGCGGATGGCCTCCGCGAGTTGGGCTGCTGTGAGCGGCCCGCTGGCGATGATTGCCGGACCCTCCGGCAGCGCTGTTACCTCCTCGCGGATAAGGGTAATGCGCGGGTGGGCCGAGATGCGGCGTGTGATTTCCCTTGCGAAGCCTTCCCGATCCACGGCGAGCGCACCGCCTGCGGGGACGCGCTGCGCATCGGCGACTTCGATCAGTAGTGAACCGAGCCGGCGCAGTTCTGCTTTAAGCAGCCCCGGTGCGCGGTCCGGCAAATCGGACCCGAGGGAGTTAGAGCACACCAGTTCGGCGAGGTTGTCCCCAGTATGCGCGGGTGTGTGGGTGTGGGGCCGCATCTCGTACAACCGCACAGGGACGTCGCGGCAAGCCACTTGCCAGGCAGCCTCGCTTCCTGCCAGCCCGCCGCCGACAATGGTGATCGATTTAGTCATCCGCTTCGTCATCCTCTGGGATGGCGTTGACTTCGCCCGTGCGCGGTTGCGCGTCGAGCAAGTCCCGCGCCTCGGCCTCCCATTCCAACGGCACGCGCACCTCGACCCGCCCGATGCCGTTCACGGTTAGCCCAATCACCGGTCCTATCGATTCGTAGCTGAGAATGACCGGAATCCCGGCGGTCTCCAGTGCGCCGCGCACCACCATGGCGCGCAGTATCCCCTGGGCGACGTAGACCGTGACCAATCCAGTTTGCTTTCCTTTCTGCGCCATAGCTCCTCCCTCCACCAAGCAAGACAGTCCAAAGTCCAAAATCCAAAATCGAAATCCAAAGATAGTTTCGTTAAAAAAGTATATTTGTCAATCCCTCGTATTCCTGGTATAATCTAAACGTTTTTATAGTCAGTATACAGGAATCGAGAGGCGTATGAGCAGTACCGTGCAAAATGACCAATACTGGGAACAGTTCTCCGTCTTACCCAACGATCTGGAGTATATCACCAACTTTCTTGTTGAGACGGAGCGCCCTCAACCCATCGACCAGTTAGCGCAAGAAGTCATCCGCGCGCGACACCACCAGATGGTGGCGTTGATCGAAGACACCTTGGCGCAGGGCAGCATCTATCGTCCCGGGGATAACTACACCGTTGGCGAAAAGGTTATCTTCCCCCACTTGAATAACCTTTTAGGGGAAGTGATCGAGGTGCGCTCCGGACACAATCCTGAGTACGATGAGTTTTCCGTGATCAGGGTGCGTATGGAAAGCGGGACCGTGCGTGAGTTTACGGCAGGGTTGACGCGTGAGCATCCGTTGAACCAGGCGACTTATCTCCCTTCCAAGGACGTCGCCCCGGACGACATTTTTGAACGTCATGGGGACAAGATCAAGACGACGCTACGTTCTGCGTTGGAGAAGAACGTGCAATTCCTCAGTGTGGGGGATCAGTGGTTCCTGCGCGATCTGGTGATGGAGATGCCGGACGGGCAGTTGAATATCGCCGAGGCCCTGTTGGATATGGCGGGTGGTGGCCCGCTGCGCACAGATGAATTGCTTGCCGAGATGGAGGTCCCGGCGGAGATTTCACGCCCCCTACAGCTCTTCTCGCTCGAATATGCCCTGTTGCACGACCGGCGCTTTGATGAAGTAGGGCCGGCGGGATACGCGTTATGGCATCTCCGGCAGATGGAACCGCAGGGTGTGCTCGAAGTGCCGCAGCCGCTGCGCTATATGCCCATCCCTTACAACCGCAGTTTGTTGGAAGAGACGATGCTGGCGTTGGAACGTCAGATTGACGATGAATGGTCGGATACTCAATATATTATCCCGTCCGCCGATATGGTGACGGTGGTATTGACTTACCCGCACTGGCGTAGCGGCACATTACCGTTGTCACCGCGCGTTGCGCAGCTTTTTCCGACCGCGCGGGTGACCGACCGCATCCGCTTTACGTTTATGGATATGACGACCAAGCAGACGTTCCCCGGTTGGGTGGTGCGCAGCGGACGTTATGTCTACGGGTTGACCGATTGGTACAAAAAACTTGGTGCAGGCGTGGGTGTCTACGTTGATCTTCAGCATGGCGACGAGCCGGGCGTTATTCAAGTGAATTTGCGCATGGCCAAGGCCAAGCGCCGCGAGTGGCTACGCACCGTAACGACGGAAAGCGGACAAGTACTGTTCGAGGTGACGCGCATTCCGGTCACGTGTGAGTTCGATGAATTGGCGACAGTCGCCGTGCCGGACCCCAAAGCGGTTGACGAACTGGCGCAACAGCTTCAGCGGGTGTCGTTGGAAGCCTTACTAGAGCAGATTTTCAACGGTTTGGCCGGTCTGAGTTTACAGCGCGCCGTCCATGCGATGACGCTGTACAGCGTTCTGAACCTGATGCGGCGCGTTCCCCCGGCGCCGATGCTCGCCGTATTAGCGACGTCATCGCGGTACGTGTCGTTGGGGGATAATTATTGGGCTTATCGAGGAGAAAGCTAATGCCGACACTACCCCCTGTTCCTGCTTTGGCGCGCTTTATCAAGCCGACATTGGATACGCCGTTTCACATCGACTACAATTGGTGGGCGGAGCAGGGCCTTGACTTGAACGTACAGTTGTTGCAGCACCTCTCGCCGGAATTGCGCGAGATTTACACCGGGCAGCGTCTCGGCGACAAGATCGATCTGATCGACTGGGAGACCGGCGAGGTGCGGCAGGTTGAGGGCCTGCAATACCTGATCGCTACGCGATGCAGCAAGGATCCAAACTACGTGATGCAAGCGCCGACCCTGCTCGAAGCGATCTTTCGCGTGTTCCTGAGCAACGGCAATCATCCACTCACGCCGCGCGCGTTAGCGCCTTTGGTGGGGCATACGTCAGAGCAAGTGCTGCGGGTGCTTTCGGGCAGTACCGTCCGCAAGGGCCTGCGTCCGGTGATTGAATAGCCAAAGCATACGATGTATCACGCCCCCATAGCACAAATGGATAGTGCGAGAGACTTCTAATCTCTAGGTTTCTGGTTCGAATCCAGATGGGGGTATCCTCTATTGATATGTCCCCCGACTTGAGCAAGTCGGGGGATTTTCTTATCTACGGCGCTATTTACATCCAGCCGGTATGCGTGCGGACGCGGTTGTTCTTGACTTTATGACTGATGTTGGCCGCGGGCAGCTTGCCGCTGTTCTTGTAAGCGTGGGCCAGTTCGCCCAACTCTTCGACCATCAGTACGATTTCTTTCCCTACGTCGGTGACGTTGAAGCCCCGGTTGACTTTATTCTCATAAATGGCGCGTTGCAGCGTTAACAGATCGATCATCTTTCCTCCGGCGCGAACCATTTGCTCGGCGCGACGAACGGTTGGTAGGTATCCAGGTAGTCGAAGATGTTTTCGATGCTGTCTGCGACGTGATACAGATTCTCGAAAGGTTTGGCAAATCGCTCGCGGTAGAGGTGGGCGAAGAGCGCGAACAGCGGCGCGTAGTAGTCCGCCGTGTTCAGCAGGACGATGGGCTTGGTATGCGCCTGGAGTTGGCGCAGGGTGAGGACTTCCAGCAGTTCCTCCAACGTGCCGAGGCCGCCGGGCAAGGCGATGAACGCATCGGCGCGCGCTTCCATCGTCGCTTTGCGCTCGCGCATGTCCGGAGTGATGATGATCTCATCGGCGATGGCGTAGGCGATGCCGCGCGCCTGCAAGGCTTGCGGGATCACGCCGACCACACGCCCGCCGCCTGCGTGGACGGCCCGCGCCAGCGCGCCCATCAAGCCGAGGTCCGCACCGCCGTAGATCAGCGTGTCGCCGCGCGCGGCCATCTGCGCGCCTATCGCGCGCGCTGCCTCCAGGTAGATCGAATCGACGGCATCGCTCGACGAACAGTAGATGCAGATGTTTTTCATCCTTCGACCTCCAGGCAGGCTTCCACTGCCAACCAGAACAACTTCTCCCGCACCGAACTGTGACTGACCCAATCGCGATGATCCCATGCTTCGCCGCCCAGATCGTCGCCGCCGTAGAGCAGTTGGCCGAAGGTCACGCCGCGGAACTGCGCCACAGCGAAGAACGCGGAAGCTTCCATCTCCACCGTCAGGCAGCCTTCTGCACGGCGTAGGTTCACCTTGTCGGGCGTCTCGCGGTAGAAGGCATCGGTTGTCCACGTTTTGCCGATGACGTAGGGCAGCTTGTGGCGTTTGAGCACGCGCTCGATGGCGACAAGCGCTTGTGGGGAAGGGTGGGCTTCGCGGGATGGCGGCATGTAGTGGTACGAGACGCCCTCGTCACGTACCGCCGCGTTGGGGACGACGATGTGCCCGACGGCGATGTCGCTGTTCAGCACGCCCGCGCCTCCGCAAGCGATGAACGTGCGGCAACCGCGCGCGATGGTCTCTTCGAGCAACCCTGCCGCCAGTGGCGCGCCGACGCTGGGGTGAAAGAACGCCACCCGCCGCCCGTCCACGTCGATCTCGTAGAGGGGATGCCGGCCTACCTCCGAGTGTCCATCGACAATGTGTTTGGCGCGGCCTGATTCCACCAAGCCATTGAGCACGTCTTGGAAGAAACAAATCACGCAGTGTTCGGGTACGTTGAGACGTGGGATGAGCCGGCTTGGCTCGATAATCGCCTCGCGGGTAGGGTCGAACTCCAAAATGGGATAATCCTGGCGCATATTCCACCTGCTTTGTGAGTGTTTCGTTGTGGCTAAAAACTCTTGCTCACAACCTGAAAACTTTTACCGCTGAGAACGCTGAGTTTGCAGAGATTCAATAATCTGCGTTCTCAGCGAACTCCGCGGTGAAAAATCTGCTTAATCTGCTGATCTGACTGGGGGCATTATAACGGAAAGGGGCGACTGCGCCACCGCTACATCGCCGAAGGTTTCGGCGCGGCGAATCTGCGTTACCTGGTCACCATCGACCAGATATTCGGCAGGGCGCAATTGCAGGTTGTAGCTCGAACTCATCGCGTAGCCGTAAGCGCCCGCGTCGTAGACGACCAGCCCGGCGTCCTCGTGGGGGGTGGGCAGCGAGCGCGCCTTTCCCAGGAAGTCGGCGGATTCGCATACCGGACCGACGACGTCGAAGACCTGCGGCTCGCCGTCCACCGGCTCGATAAAGCCGATGTGGTGATACGCGCCGTAGAGGCTGGGACGGATGAGCGCCGCCATGCTGCCATCGGTGACGATAAAGTGTTTGTCGCCGTTGCGCTTCACGCCGGTCACGCGGCAGACCAACGCGCCCGCGTTGCCGATGATGCTGCGTCCCGGCTCGACGATTAGCGTGAGATCATCGGGCAGCCGTCCGCGCAGCGTGTCGAGCAGCTCCTGTGCCGTGGGCGTCCCGCCCGCGCGTTCGTAGTCGATGCCCAGGCCGCCGCCCAGGTTCAGGTAGCGCAGGTCGAAGCCTTGCCCGCGGACGGTGGTGCTGAGGTCGCCCATCAGGACTGCCGCGTCGTGGAAAACCTGTACATCTTTGATCGTCGAACCGAGGTGGCAGTGCAACCCGACCAGGCGCATAAGCGGCGCGCGCTTCAACTGCTCGAGAAACCACGGCAAGCGTTCGGCGCGAATGCCGAACTTGGAATCGCGCATTCCCGTGGCGACGTAGGGATGCACGTCCGGCTGGATATCCGGATTGACGCGCAGCAGCACATCCACGGATTTGTCTGCGTCACGCACGGCCTGCGCGATGTGGGCCAGGTCGAATTCGCTGTCGATGTTGATCATCACGCCGTGCTGCACCGCGAGCGCCAACTCATCGCGCCGTTTGCCGTTCCCGTTGAAGACCATGTCCGCCGGAGCGAACCCGGCGAGCAGCGCCAATCGCAGCTCATTGCCGCTCACCAGCGTCGCAGCACAGCCGAGATCGCGCAGCAGTCTGAGCAGGGTGAGATTGCCGTTGGCCTTGACCGCGTAGGAGATGCGCGCCGGCAAGCCCGTGAGCGCGCCGGCGTAGGCGGCGACGTTCGCCCGAAGCTGCGCGGTGCTGTAGAGATAGAAGGGACTGTCGTGAACTGCGTTTTGCAGGTCTTTGACTTTGATCCCTTCGCAGTAGAGATAGTTATCGCGGCTATGGAAACCCATCGATTGTGCTCCTGTTTCGGATATTTTTACCGCTGAGGTCGCTGAGAACGCAGAGTGTCAAATCTCTGCGCACTCTGCGGTAAAAGGTAGTTGGTATTTTTGGGGAAGTATACTACTATTTCCGAGATTGATTGGAGGGAAATACGGTGAAACATTCCAAATTCTACACGGCGAAGGGTGACTGCGGTGACACGGCCCGGTTGGGCGGGGACGCGGCCCGGTTGGGCGGGGACGCGCGGCTTTCCAAGAGCAGTCCGCTGTTGGAAGCCGTCGGCGCGGTAGATGAGGCGACGTCTGCCATCGGCATGGTGCGCGCGCTGCTGGACGATGCTGCGCTCAAAGCCACGTTGCGCACGGTGCAGGAGCACTTTGTCCGCCTGATGTCGCATCTCTCGGCGACGCCGGATGCTCGCGGGCGCTATCCCGGCCTGGGCGCGGACGATCTGGTGTGGCTGGAAGCGCGCATCGCCGATCTTGAGGCGGGACTGCCGCCCTTGCGCGCATTTGTGCTGCCCGGTGATTCCGTTCCTGGCGCGGCCTTGCACGTGGCACGCACCGCCGTCCGCCGTGCCGAACGCCGCGTCGTGGCGCTCGCCGAGGCCGAACCGGGTATCGATGCGCTCAGCCTGGCCTATCTCAACCGCCTCTCATCGCTGTTGTTCGTCGCCGCACTCCAGGTCGAGGCCAAACTGAACGCTGACGGCTGAGCGCTGACCGCTCTTTATGATGATAACCATTTCCCTATTCTCAGAATTCTGGTAAAATGGATAGATGAGGTTGTCTTATCGCATCTGTAGGATGCGTTGTGCGAATTGATAACTGTTGTACCCCGGAGATGATTTCGGGATCGGCGGGTCTTTTCCCGCCAGAAATTTGTGGGGCGGATGGTGCGCCCCACCGGTAGATACGTTGTAGTTTAGCCGTGGCTAGGATCCCAAGCGGGAAGGCTATGACTTTCCAAGGCTCGGTTTGGGGAATATCGTTGGAGTCGGTAGGCTGAAGAGCACAGATGATTTCGCGTGCCAACCTTAGCTGTTGGCGGTGCTTGGGGGCGTACCTGTCTCACATTCGTTTAGCTGATCAGGCGGCTATGGCGTGTTCTGCCATAGCCGTTTTTTGTTTAATGGAAGGGCAAATGGCTGGACGTATTACGGCGCTGGAACCGCAGAAGCATTCCAGTGACCGGGTTAACGTTTATCTGGATGATGTTTTTGCCTTTGGGCTGGCCGTGCTGCTCGCGGCGAACTTGCGCGTGGGAGTGATCCTCACGGATGACGAGATCGCGGCGCTGCGGCTGGCTGACGAAGTGGAACGCGCGCGTGAAAAAGCATTGAACTATCTCTCCTGCCGTCCACGCAGCGAGGCCGAATTGCAGACTCACTTGTTGCAAAGTGACTTTGCCGAGGCGACGGTTGCCGAAGTACTGAACCGTCTGCGGGATGTCGGGCTGGTGGATGACGAGGCTTTTGCGCGTTACTGGGCGGATAATCGCGCCCGCTTTCGTCCCCGAGGCAAACGGATGTTGGTGCAGGAATTGCGTCAGAAAGATATTGCGTCGAGTGTGATCGAGACGACGCTAACGGAATACGATGAGGTCGCCGCCGCACAGCACGTCGCTGCCGAGCAGGCCCGTCGTCTGGCGCATTTACCGCCTGATCAGTTTCGCCGCCGTCTCTGGGATCGCCTGATGCGGCGCGGATTCTCACCGGACATCATCCAGGAAGTTCTCGCTACACAGCCCTTCTTCCAACTTGATACCGAAGAAAGCGAGGAACACTGGACATGGAATGGGTAATTGGCATCGTTTTGTTGCTCCTTGGGTTGGCTGTAGGCGGTTTTGTCGGCTACAGAATGCGCCAGGTAAATTACCAGAAAGAAATGGGAAACCTGGAGGCGATGCGCACCCGGCTGTTGGAAGAGGCCGAGAAGCAAGCGCGCGATACTGTCCTCAACGCAAAGGACGAGGCGCTCAAGCTGCGCGGCGAGGTTGAGTCGGAGGCAGAACGTCGTAACGAGAAACTGCGCCGCGAGGAAGAGCGATTGCAGGGCCGCCGTGATCAATTGGATCAACGGCAGGACCGCATCGACAAGCGCGAGCAACTGCTCAACAAGCGCCAAAGCGCGCTGGACAAACGCACGAACGACATGGAGAAATTGGAGGAGGAGCAACGCCAGGTGCTAGAGCGGGTTGCGAATCTCTCCACAGATGAGGCCCGTGAGGTGCTTCTGGAACGGGTGGCCGAAGAGAGCCGCCAGGATATGGCCCGCGTGATCCGCGAAGAAGAAATGCGCGCGCACGAGGAAGCCGAGCGGCGCGCCCGCGAGATCGTGACCGTGGTGGTGCAGCGCATCGCCACCGAGCAAGTCGCCGAACTGACGACCAAGACGCTCGAAATCCCCAACGACGAACTCAAGGGCCGCATCATTGGTCGCGGTGGGCGCAATATCCGCGTCTTCGAGCAGAAAGCCGGCGTCGATATCATTGTCGATGATAGCCCCGAAATGATCACCATCTCATCCTTCAACCCCATCTTACGTGAGGTGGCAGCCCGTGCAATGCACCGTCTGGTCGCCGATGGTCGCATCCACCCGGCGCGCATCGAGAAGCTGCTGGAAAAGGCGCAGGAAGAGGTCGATCAGATTATGAAGGAGCAGGCCGAGCGCGCGGTCTACGAGGCCGAAATCCCCCCGCTGCATCCCGAGTTGATGAAGCTTCTGGGCAAGCTGCATTTCCGCACCAGTTACGGACAGAACCAGTTGTCGCACGCGGTGGAGACGGCCAAACTCGCTAGCTTGCTGGCGGCGGAGTTGGGCGCGAACACCGACGTCGCGCGTTTGGGCGGTCTGTTGCACGACATCGGCAAGGCGGTGGACTTCGAGGTCGAAGGTACGCACGCGACCATCGGCGCGGAACTGGCGACCCGTTACGGTGTGCCGGCGGCGGTCGTCAACACCATCGAGGCGCATCACCACGAGGCCGAGCAGCAGAGCCTCGAGGCCATTATCGTCGAAACCGCCGACGCGATTTCCGGCGCGCGGCCTGGCGCTCGTCGCGAGAGTCTCGAGCACTACATCAAGCGCATCCGCGCGCTAGAGGACATCGCACATTCCTTCACCGGCGTCGAAGAGGCTTATGCGATTCAGGCCGGGCGCGAGATGCGCATCGTTGTCCGTCCCGGCGACGTGGATGATCTTGCGGCCTTACGCCTCTCCCGTGACGTGGCGCGCAAGATCGAGGACACGATGGAGTATCCGGGGCAGATCAAGGTGACGGTCATCCGCGAGACGCGAGCAGTGGAATACGCCAAGTAATCTCAACGGATTGAACGGATTTTAACGGATTGCACATAAACCTGACAGGTTTTGGGCGAATGTAGTTCGCACGACCTGTCAGGTTTGTTTTATCCAGAGGTCGACGGTGGTTTGGTAGTCCAGCTTGAACGTGGTTCGCAATTCGGGCAGGCTGTCCTCGGGCAGCAGGAGATCGACGGCGCTGTAGCCCTCACGCGCAGCCAACGAGCGCAGCGCGGCGACCACGGGCGTCAGTGAGGCGGTGGGGGACAGCCAGGCGTAGCCGTCGGCCTGCGTCGGGGTGCGGAATTGCTCGCGCAATCCAAGCACAACCGGGATGTCATCGAGTTTCCCGTGCCACACGCTGCGGCGTAGCGCCGCCAGTTCGGGGATCGCCAGCGCAGGCCAGAGCGTCTCCCATCCCTGCACGCCGCATTGATACCGCCCGATGCGCAGCGCGAGATGTTCCGGCGGCCCACTGTTTTGGGATAATTGTGTGAGGGGTGGGGATGTCCCTCCGATCGTAGTTTGCATCTCTTTGGTGCGCATCCACGGTTGGAAATCCAACCGCCGGTAGAAACCGGTCATTTCCGGCTCCGGCTGCGTGGTCAGCGCGTGGCAGCCAAGCGCGCGCGCGTGTTCCACGCCGGCTTCGATCAATGTCCGCCCCACGCCCTGCCCCTGCCACTCCTTGTGAATGTAGAGCACTGATAGGTGAAGGTGCGGCCCGAAGGGCGCGGGTTCGCGGTTGACGTAATACTCTGCTTCGCCAATGATGACGCCGTTGGCCTCGGCCACGAGTGCGAGATGGCCGTGCAGCAGCAATCCGTTGAGGTGGATCGCGCATGTCTCGACGCTCATCCAGTCCCCGCCGTTGTACCAGCGCCCGAAGAGGTTGAGCGTCGCTTCGTCCGTGGGTTGGCGCGTGTACGGATCGCGCCATTCGTTCACGGTGCTACAGTGGACAATGCTGATCGCGGCAGCGTCAGCCAGGGTTGCGGGCCGGATGGTGATCATACGGCGCATTGTAGAAGTGGATAGGGAAATGTCAATTTGATGCTATAATTCTGCCGGACCTGTTTCATTGGACGCTGATTTCCGCAGATTGACGCAGATTTTTCCATTTCATCGATGTAATCGTGGTGAAGGTGATGCACATCTTGAGAAAACTGGCGGTTTTCCTTTTGACCGGCGCATTGGCTGTTTCGGGCGTTGCCGGTTGTTCGCGCGTTGTAACGCAAGAACAATCGGCGGCGGCGGTTACGGCGACTGTGGAAAGTGCAGCCGTGTCGCCTGCCCCGGTCCAAGAAGAAGTTGAGGAGGCGGATATGGTCTCGTCGGAACCTACGGCCGTGTTACCTGTCTCTGCTCTGGAGATCAGGGGGGTGGACATTTCGAGCTTGCCCCAGGTGGAAGACAAGAGCGGCGTCTTCTACAATGCCGATGGGCAGGCGCAGGACATCTTCGAGATTTTGACCGATCACGGCGTCAACTACGTCCGGCTCAAGCTGTGGCACGCACCCGCCAACGGCTACAACAATCTGGAGAAAGTCAAAGAGATGGCGACGCGCATCGAGCAGGCGGGGATGGGCTTCTTGCTGGATTTCCATTACTCCGACACGTGGGCCGATCCCGGGAAGCAGTACAAACCCCTGGCGTGGTGGGACTATGACTACGAGCAGATCAGGGCGGCGGTGTACGATTACACGAAAGAGGCCATTGTCGCATTGAGTGAGCAAGGCACGGAGCCTGACATTGTACAGATCGGCAATGAAATTCCCGGCGGTATGCTTTGGGACGCGGGCAAGCTGGATGACACCGACGACCAGTTCGCGCGGCTGGCCGGCTTGCTTAAGGCCGGTATCGCGGGCGTGAAGGATGCCGGCTGCGATGCGAAAATTATGCTGCACCTGGACAAGGGCGGGGATACCGATCTCTACCGTTGGTGGTTCGACAACGTCATCGCGGAGGGCGTCGAATTCGACGTCATCGGATTGTCATTCTACGGCTACTGGCACGGCGATTTGAGCGATCTGTCCGCCAACCTCGCCGATCTCGCGCAGCGGTACGACAAGGAACTGGTCGTGGTGGAAACGGCGTATGCCTATACGTTGGACAATCAAGACGGCTACGGCAACATCATCAGTAGCGCGGACCAACTCATCGACGGCTATCCCGCGACGGTCGAAGGTCAATCCGCCTGGCTGCGAGACATTATGCAGGTCGTCAAGGATGCGCCGGGAGCCACAGGGGTGTTCTATTGGGAACCGGCGTGGCTGGGGCTGAAAGGCTGCGGCTGGAATCCGGCCGATCCACAATCCGGCAACGCCTGGGAGAACCAGGCGCTCTTCGATTTCGACGGCCACGTGTTGCCCTCGCTGGCCGTGTTCCGTGAGTTTGCTGAATAGGCTGAGAGCTTTCAGCGATCAGCCGTCAGCGGTCAGCTTTAGGGCGTTTGAAAGTATCGTGATAGTGCAATGCCACATCATTTGTCACACTATGTTTTCGACCTCTTTTCTGATAGCTGAAAGCTGATGGCTGAACGCAATCTATAGCTATATGCCACCCTTTGTCATATTCTCCCGCTACACTAGAGCTGTAGAAACTTTGTTCTACACATATTTTGTGGTATAATTGCTTGTTGCTGGAAGCTGGATACTCGATGCTGGATACTTCCGTTCACGCATCACTCGTTACCCACTTCTCATTTCTGCTTTCTCATTCCTAATTTTCCGGGGGGACTATGGAGCCTGGTTTCATCGTTATTCGCGGTGCGCAGCAGCACAATCTGAAACATATCGATGTGACGATTCCGCGCAACAAGCTGGTGGTGCTCACCGGCGTTTCGGGCAGCGGGAAGTCGTCGCTGGCCTTCGACACGATCTACGCGGAGGGACAGCGCCGTTACGTCGAGAGTCTCTCGTCGTTCGCGCGGCAGTTCCTGGGGCAGATGGAGAAGCCGAAGGTGGACTTCATCGGCGGCCTCAGTCCCGCTATCGCCATTCAACAGAAGGCGGTGAGCAAGAATCCGCGCTCGACCGTGGGCACCGTCACCGAGGTGATGGATTATCTGCGCGTGCTCTTCGCCCGCGTGGGAGAACCGCATTGTCCACAGTGCGGGCGCAAGGTGGCCTCGCAGAATGCGCAGCAGATCGCCGACCAGCTTGCCGCGCTGCCGAGCGGGACGCGCTTTCAACTGCTCGCGCCCGTCGTCCGCCAGCGCAAGGGGACGCACGTGGATGTGCTGGCGCAGGCGAAGCAGGAAGGCTACGAGCGCGCGCGCATCGACGGTGTGCCGACGGAACTGAACCGCGAGATCAAACTGGCGAAGACGAAGAACCACACGATTGAGCTGATCGTGGACCGGCTGGCAATCCCGGCGCATGTGAACGGCGACGGTGACGAAGCGTGGCGTGACTTCACGACGCGGTTGATGGATTCGGTGGAGACGGCGCTGCGCGCGGGCGAGGGGATGGTCGTCGTGGATATCGTGGACGGCGAGGAACTGCTTCTCAGCGAGCAGCACGCCTGCGCCCACTGCGGCATCAGCTTCCCGGAACTCAGCCCGCAGCTTTTCAGCTTCAACTCACCGCTGGGCATGTGCCCGGAATGTAACGGCTTGGGGACGAAGCTGGAAGTCGATCCGGCCCTGATTATCGGCGACCCGACGCTCTCGATTCTGGACGGCGCGGTGCGGTGGTATGGCAACGTCCGCAAGAAGAACAGCAAGTGGCAGATTCATCAGTTGCAATCCATCGCCCGGCACTATGGTGTGGATTTGGAGATGCCGTGGCAGGATTTGCCGGAAAAGTTCCGCGATGTGATCATCTACGGCTCCGGTGACGAGAAGATTCACTTCGAGTTTCACGCTGAAGGCCAGGATAGCTCGTGGTCGAACGAGAGCAACCGGCCCACGCGGGGTATTGTTTTCCATATCAACCGCCTGTTCCACCAGACCCGCTCCGATTACACGCGCCGTTGGTACAACAGCTTTATGAGCGAGCAGCCGTGTACGGCGTGCGGCGGCGCGCGCCTGCGCTCCGAGGCGCGCGGCGTGCTGGTGGGCGGCAAGTCGATCATGGACGTCAGCGCGATGCCCATCGACGAAGCGCACGCCTGGGTACAATCGCTCTACGAGCAGTTCGACGATGAGCAGTTCGCCATCGGCGGCGAAGTGCTCAAGGAGATCCGCGACCGCTTGCAGTTCATGCTCAACGTGGGATTGCACTACCTCACGCTCGACCGGTCCGCGCCGTCGCTTTCGGGCGGGGAGTCGCAGCGCATCCGGCTGGCGAGTCAGATTGGGTGCGGGCTGGTGGGCGTGCTCTATATCCTCGACGAGCCATCTATCGGCCTGCACGCCCGCGACAACCGCGCGCTGCTCGATACACTGCTGCAGTTGCGCGATATGGGCAACACGGTGCTCGTGGTGGAGCACGATCACGAGACGATGATGGACGCCGACTGGATTCTCGACCTGGGGCCGGGCGCGGGCGTACTCGGCGGGCGTGTGGTGGCCGATGGGACGCCAGAAGACATCGCCGCGAATCCGCAATCCCTCACCGGGCGTTATTTGAGCGGGGAACTGGCAGTGGTTTCACCGAACGGCGGGCGGCGCACGCCGCAAAACGGCAGTTTGACGTTGCGCGGGGCGACGTTGCACAACCTCAAGAGTGTGGATGCGCGTTTTCCATTGGGCGTGTTCACCTGCGTCACCGGCGTGAGCGGGAGCGGCAAGAGCAGCCTCGTCGCCGAGACGCTCTATCCGGCGCTGGCCCGCGATCTCAACCGCGCCGAGACGCGCCCCGGTCCTTACGAGCGTTTGGAGGGGCTGGAGCATCTGGACAAAGTCATCGACATCACGCAAGACCCAATTGGGCGCACGCCGCGATCGAATCCGGCGACCTATGTAGGCGTGTTCAACGAGATTCGCCAGGTGTTCGCGTCTACGCCTGAGGCCAAGATGCGCGGTTACGGAACCGGGCGATTTAGCTTCAATGTGAAGGGTGGGCGCTGTGAGGCGTGCAGGGGGCACGGTCTGCGCCGTATCGAGATGCATTTCCTGCCCGACGTGTGGGTGACGTGCAAGGAGTGCAAGGGCACGCGCTTCAACCGCGAGACGCTGCAGATCCGCTACAAGGGCAAGAACATCGCCGAGGTGCTGGATATGGACGTGCAAGAGGCGCTGGACTTCTTCGCCAACCACCCGAAGCTCTCGCGGCAGTTGCAGACGTTACACGACGTGGGGCTGGACTACATCAAGCTGGGGCAGGCGGCGACGACGTTGAGCGGCGGCGAAGCGCAGCGCGTCAAGCTGGCGAAGGAGCTGAGCCGCGTCGCCACCGGGCGCACCGTCTATATCCTCGACGAGCCGACGACGGGTTTGCACTTCGCCGACATCCAGAAGCTGCTGGACGTGCTGCACCGGCTCACCGACGCGGGCAACACCGTCATCGTCATCGAGCACAACCTGGACGTGGTCAAGACCGCCGACTGGCTCATCGACCTCGGCCCAGAGGGTGGGGACGCGGGCGGCTACATCATCGCGGAGGGGCCGCCGGAGGCTGTGGCGCAGGTCGAGGCGAGCTACACGGGGCAGTTCTTGCGACGGGTGTTGTCGCTGGTGATGGCGTGAAGGATGTTGGCTTTTAGATAACTTTCTATTGACAATTCGTTAGCACTGTGCTAATATAGACGTATGTATCGAATCGTGTACACCAAGGAAGCAGCCAAAACGCTGCACAAATTGCCGCGCAATGCATCGAAACTGATACGCGAGAAGCTGGATGACATTGCCGCAAATCCATACGTGCAACATAACAACGTGACGAGGTTGCAAAACCGCTCCGGCTACCGGTTGCGTGTAGGGGATTGGCGGGTCATCTACGAGGTGGAAGATGCGCAACTCGTGATTTTGGTGCTCAAGTTGGGGTCAAGAGGAGGGATATACGTCAATGAACGTGCAAGTGATCGAGAAGGATGGACAGCCTGAGTGGGCGATCCTTCCGTATAAGACTTACGAGCAATTGTTAGAAGACGCCGAGATGTTGCAGGACATCCGGGATTACGACGCTGCCATGCAAGCCATTGCGGACGGCGAAGAACTGATCCCCGCTGAGGTCGTCAACGCGCTCCTGGATGGCGAAAATCCTATTCGCGTGTGGCGGGAATATCGCGGGATGACGCAGGCGCAACTAGCGAAGGTTGCCGACATCAGTGTGCCGTATCTCTCGCAGTTGGAGTCAGGAAAGCGCAGAGGCAGCACCGATGTTTTGGGTGCGATTGCGAAGGGGCTTCATCTGACGTTGGATGATTTGATCGATTTAAGTGCGACTACTCCACCAACTATTCTAGAACGGGTCGCACAAGCGCCGGAGGAGGGGTCGATGTCCCTTGATGAAATCAACACGCTCGTTCACGAAGTACGGCGGCAGCGATAGTGCGCATCGTCATAGACACAAATATATGGGTGTCGGGATTGCTATGGCGCGGTCTGTCTTGGCAACTCTTGCGTTTGGCTGAAACCGGACGTGTCGAGATTTGTATGACTGAAGCAATGTTGCAAGAGTTGTACGAAGTATTGCGCTACCCGCGTTTGCAGTCTCGCTTGCAATCTGTTGGTGTCACTCCCGATGAATTGATAGATTATGTGTCGCAATGTGCGACTTTCTTTGAGCCGTCTCCGATTTCTCCCTCCGATGCGCCTCTTGTGGCGACTGATCCTGATGATGACATCTTCATCCACTGTGCATTAGTCGCTGGAGCCAGTTATCTCGTTTCCGGAGACCACCACTTACTCGAGATGCAGCATTATGCCGGTATCCAAATTGTAACCGTTCACGATTTCTTCGCGCAGGTATTGCTGTAGAAGTTCTTTGAATCTCGCCTCTGCTGGAGGCGATTGTTTCAGACTAGAGGAATTGATACCCGGCGAGGTTGTTGACGCGCTCCGGTATAGGCAAAACACCATTTGTGTATGGCGTGAATATCGCGGGATGACTCAGACGCAACTGGCGAAGGTCGCCGACATCAATGTATCGTATCTCTCGAAGCTTTAGTCGGGTAAACGCACGAACGGTCCAGGCGTCTGCCAGCTTTCGACAGGGTAGTGGTACAGTTCGCTTCGGTTGCGATCCGGGCCGGTATTCACACACGGGTACAGAAAATCTGCTTCATCTGTTCAATCTGCTGACAGGCTATCAGTTTGATCTTCCTCAATCGCGCGCGGCGTATTGAGCGCCTCAACAGCGGCGATCCACTCACGCCAGTCTTTGTTGGGCCAGGTTTGTCGGTACGTTTTGAGCAAGCCGACGATTTCCTGCTTCGTTACCTCACTGTCGACCATGTTGATGTTCGTGACGTAGCGCGTCATTTCGTCGAGATGGCGCAGACAATGCTTCTGGATGCGTCCCCCGAGCCGTGCGAACTGTGCTTCACTCGCGGTGTTGTTGCGCAATGTGGCGACGCGTCGTTGAAAGGGTCTCAGCCAGACGTCAGGGATTCTGCCTTCAACGACCTCTTGTAGCGCGTGCAGACGATCCTGGATGGCGCGTGTGACCATCTTGGAGGCCAGCTTGGTAAATGCGTATATACTGCCGGTCATCACGACGATAAATATAAGTAAGAGTATCAGAAATGGAGATTCTGGCACGGTTCCCTCCTCTTTATTTTTGAACATATGAACTGTATCCCAAAGCGCAAGTTTGGCAAATGCCGATACCGGTGGCAGCGAGCGCTCATTGACTTTTCTATCGCGCGTCATACAATCTTCTTACCTTTGCGCTCGCAAGGGCAAATTTCGATGTGATCACTGGGGGTAAGGCTTCGATGAGAATTATTGTCACCGGGGGAATCGGCAATGTCGGGCGCACGGCGGTCGCGCGCCTGTTGCGTCATGGGCACGAGGTGCGCATCTTGGACCGGAGCGCGCCGGAGGCGATTGAGGAGCAACTATGGGAGGCCGTCAGGGGCGCAGAATACCATCAAGTGGATACAACGAACTACGCGGGACTAGCGCCCTTGTTCGAGGGTATGGACGCCGTCGTGCATTTGGCGGCGTATGCCAGCCCGCATCCCGCGCCCGCGCACGAGATTTTCCGCGTCAATTGTGATGGCACCTTCAACGTCTATCAAGCCGCGGCAAACGCGGGTATCAAGCGCGTGGTCAGTGCCAGCTCGATCAACGCGCTAGGCTACAACTTCGGCATCAAGGGATTTCCGATTCAGTATTTCCCCATCGATGAGGAACATCCCAACTTTACCACAGACATCTACTCGTTCTCCAAGAGCATCCTTGAGGAGACGGCGGCCTATTTCTGGCGGCGTGATGGAATTTCCGGCGTATGTTTGCGCTTTCCCGGTGTGATGAATCCCGCGCTGCGGCGGGGGAACTGGATCAACTTTTTCAGGGAAGGCGCGCGTACAGCCTTTGACGCGGTACTGGCTCTGCCGCCGGACACGCGCGCTGCGCGTCTGCGTGCCCTCGTCGAGCGGCAAGAAGCCTGGCGCGCCGAACGCCCTCACGAATGGCGGCCCGGCGCGAGTCGCTGGATGTGGGATCGTCTAGAAGGCCCGCGCCTGCCGGAGGAATTGTTGATGTGGGGCCGTACCGACTTCTGGGCCATCATCCACGTGGAGGATGTGGCACAGGCGATCGAGAAAGGGTTGACGGCGGAGTACGAGGGCAGTCATCCGGTTTTCGTCAACGACAAGTACAACGCGTTGGGCGTGCCCTCGCAGCAGTTGGCGGAATTCTTCTTCCCGGAGGTGACGACGTGGAAGCGCCCGGTGGAAGGCAGTGAATCGCTGGTCAGCTATGCGCGTGCGCAGGCGTTGATTGGCTTCGAGCCGGAACGCCCCATCCCTACTTGGGGTACATAACAAATAGGGGAGCCGATAGAGCAGACAAAATAAGCTTCAAGCGACTTTGGACTGTTTTGAGGAGGTTTCGATGAAGATTACAAGGGTAGAGATATTTTTGGTTAAGCCGCGCTGGCTGTTCTTGCAGATTCACACCGATGAGGGCCTGGTGGGACTGGGCGAGCCGATCCTCGAAGGGCGCGCGTTGACGTGTGCGCGGGCCGTGGACGAACTCGCGCCGTACCTGATCGGCAAGGACCCCACGCGCGTCATCCATCACTGGCAGGCGATGTATCGCCATGCTTTCTATCGCGGCGGGCCGCTGCTCACGAGCGCGCTGAGCGGCGTGGAGCAGGCGCTCTGGGATCTCACTGGCAAGGCGCTCGGTGTGCCGGTCTACAAGCTGTTTGGTGGTCCTACCCGCGACCGCATCCGCATGTACAAACACGCCAATGAGCCTGAAGCGATCAAATCGTGGATGGCGCAGGGGTTCACGGCCTTCAAGACGGGCGTGCATGGCGGGCGTCCGGCGCGGATCATCGAGAGCCTGGCGTTCGTCCAGGAGGCCGAGGCGCACTTCGCAGCGCTGCGGGACGCCGGCGGGCCGCACGCCGACATCGCTATCGACTTCCACGGCGCGATTAGCCCGCAGACGGCCAGGTTGTTAATCAAGGCGTTGGAACCGTATCAGCCGATGTTCATCGAAGAGCCGTGTCAGGCGCAGAACCTCGACGTGATGGCGGAAATCGCGCGCGGGACGCACCTGCCCATCGCCACCGGCGAGCGTGTCTTCACCAAGTGGGGCTTCCGCGAGGTGTTGGAGAAGCACGCGGCCTCGGTGCTCCAGCCGGATTTGTGCCACGCGGGCGGCCTCAACGAAGTGCGCATCATCGCCGGGATGGGCGAAGCGTACTATGCCGGCATCGCGCCCCACAATCCACTGGGACCGATTTCGCTGGCGGCCTGCATCCAGTTGGACGCTTCGATCCCCAACTTCATCGCACAGGAGCATACCACGCTCGGCGAGGGGTATCTCAAGAACCCGTTCGTGGCGAAGGACGGTTTCGTCGCGCTGCCCGCCGGGCCAGGTCTGGGTATTGAGCTGGATATGGATGCGCTCGAAGATAAAATCGACCACGATTGGCGCAACCCGGAGCGGTACGATCCCGACGACGGGTCGGTGTTGGATTGGTAATCGAAACGGGGGACGTTCAACTTGTCCCCCGTTTTGATGTCTGTAATCCGGTCGATCAAAACGGCAGTCCGCCTTGTAGTACGGCGAAGAGTACGGTGAGCACCAGGATGAGGATCAGCGTCCCCACCAACAACCGTTTGGCGTAGATGCGTTGCATAGCATTCTCCTTCAGGCCATTTTGTAGTTTTCTGAATAAATGTGCCTACGGGTCGTCTCGAACGCGCGCTTGCGGGCCAACTCGTGCATATCGCTGCGCGAAACCGACAGTTGCATCAGGGAACGTTCCACACTCTCGATCATCGGCAGTGGACCGCAGATGAAATACGTACAGTGTTGGTAGTCGCACGAGAGGTGGCGTTCCAGCACGGCCTTGGTGATATAGCCGGTTTCACCTTCCCATCCTGCGTGGGGCTTCTCCAGCACGTGGATGACGTCAAGGTTGAGGCGCTGCTGCAGGCTATTCAGTTCCTCGCGGAAGATGATGTCATCGTAGGTGGGGTTGCCGTAGAAGAATTGCAGATGCCGTTCGTCGTTGCGGTCGGCCAACGTGCGCAGCATGCTCATCACCGGCGCAGAACCGATTCCCCCGGCGATGAAGATGTAGTTGCGGTCGGGATGATGGTTGAGATCGAAGGTGCCATACGGCCCATCGATGTACACTTTGGTTCCAGGCTGTAGATTGCCGATCTTGCTGGTGAAGTCCCCCAGTTCCTTGATCGCAAAACCAATGGTCTCCGGGTGTACATCGCTGGAAGCGTAGGAAAAAGGGTGTTCCTCAATCAGGAAAGGTGAGTGTCCGATGCTCAGCCACGCCACCTGCCCGGCGCGGAATGGGCGTCCCGCGTGTCCGACCGGCTTGAGGTTTAACGTCCAGGTGTTGCCGCGTTCGGCGATCACTTCGACGATCTCATAGGGGCGGCGCAGGAGTTGCCAGGGTTTGATGACGCGAATGTATACCATCATCAGCCCCCATAAAATGCCCATCACCACCCACAGCCAACGTTGAACCGGGACCGATGTGTAATAATCCACCTTAAAGATGTGATACAGTGCAAAGCCGACAACGGCGACTGAGAGTATATCGTGGAGTACGCGCCATGCTTCGTAAGAAAGCTTAAGCGACAGCCGTTTAACCGAGGTAAGCACCAGGAAAATCAGTGCAATCGCCGCGAGGACCCCGGCCCGCGCCCGCCACGGCGCACTGAAGACATTGAGCAACCTGAGTGTGTAGGGGTTCTGGATGAAGAGGATTAGCGGATGCGCCAGAGTCAGCAGAAAAGCGATGACGGACAGCCGGTGGTGGAAGTTGTAGAGCGTATCCAGTGGAAATACCTCGCTCATGAATGGCAGCCGGGCGGTGGGGATGAACTGCAATCCCATCAAAGCTAGGCCTGCGAAGCCTATTGCCACGGATAGCTCACGCCAGAAGGTCCGCCCGGTCGGACGTGGTGCGAGCAGCAGAATCAGTAAGGGTGCAAAGATGAGAACGAAGTAGACGACGATCCAGAAAATCTGCTTAGTCTTCCATTTCATTTGCGGCTCCTTTTGGGAATGGATTTGATTTTTTGCTTATGTCAGTTTATACTCATTTCACTAAACTTGGCAAGTGTCATAATACTGCAAAGTCTGTCAACGAATTGAACGGATTATTGTGAAGACGTCGAGGCGCTAAAGGGTTATTGACAGGAGGAATGGCAATGAAATGGTCCACAATTCTCTCTGTAGGTCTGGTTTTGATTGCCCTGGCGGGGGTGTTTATTTGGGGCTATCGCTTTTTTGTGGCCCCAGAATCCATTGAAAGTGTGAGCGACAAGTGGGCGCGTTCCGGTCACGCGGATGTTTCCTCGCGTTCGTTCACCAACTGGGATGGGAACGAGCCACCCGTGGTGCCAGTGGGCTGCGCCAAATGCCACAGCCTGTACGGCTATCTCGACTTTCTCGGCGTCGATGGGACGCCGGCTGGGCAGATCGAGAAGGAACCGTGGGTGGGGTCGGTGGTGGCGTGTAACGCTTGCCACAACCCGCAGGCGCACGCTATGACCCAGGTAACGTTCCCCTCTAGCATTGAAGTAACCGAGAATTCCCGCGCGGCGAACTGTATGCAGTGTCACCAGGGACGCACGGCGACGTCAACGGTGGACAAAGCCATCACCGGTCTCGATGCTGACGCAGTTTCTACAGATTTGGCTTTTATCAACGTACACTATGCCGTTGCCGCGGCGACGTTGCTGGGTGGCGACGCCCAAGGTGGCTATCAGTACGCGGGGAAAACCTACGTTGGACGGTTTGCGCATGTGGAGGACTACGACACATGCACCGACTGCCACGATCCGCACAGTACGGCGATTGATCCTGATACGTGCAGTCCATGTCACGCTAACGTGGTGGATCGCGCCGACCTGCATGACATTCGCCAAAGCACGGTGGACTACGATGGCGACGGTGACGTGCGCGAGCCGATCGCCGATGAGGTCGCGACGCTTCACGATGTGCTCTATGAAGCACTGAAGGCCTACACAGCGCAGGTCGTTGGGCAGCCCTTGGTTTACGCAAGCTCCTTCCCGTATTACTTGAACGACACGAACGGCAACGGCATCGTCGACAGCGATGAGGTGAATCCGGGCAATCGCTACGCCGCGTGGACGTCCCGCTCATTGCGGGCTGCCTACAACTATCACTACGTTAATGAAGATCATGGAGCATACACGCACAACGCGCGTTATGTTTTGCAGATGCTCTACGATAGCTTGGAGGACCTTGGGCAAGCCGTCCCGGTAGCTGAATTGCGAGACTTTACCCGTCCATAAATGGTTTTTTCAACTTTCAACTGTAACCCTCAACTGTTTTTGGAGGTGTGGAAATGCGTGTCTTAGTTTTGGCTGATGATCGCTGGCATCCGGCGCAGATCGCCCGCGAGGGATTGGCGCCACTGACCGAGCAAGGTTTTACCTTCGATTGGATCGAGAACCCCGCCGAGTGGTCGGCGGAGCGAATGGCCGCCTATCCCGTGGTGCTGTTCGTCAAATCGAACAATGTCTCGGCGAGCGACGAAAGTCCGTGGATGACCGAGGAGGTCGAGGCGGCCTTCGTGAACTACGTTCGCAAGGGCAATGGCCTACTGGTTGTCCATTCCGGGTCTGCCGGGTACGCGCAGACGCCGGCGTTCCGCGAACTTATGGGCGGCGTGTTCGTCAATCATCCACCGCAGTGCCCTGTCACTGTGGAACCGCAGGTGGGCCACCCTCTGACGGTCGGAAGCACGCCGTTTACTTTGACGGACGAGCATTACATGATGGCTTTGGATGATGCGAATGCGGACATCTTTATGACCACCGCCTCGCAGCACGGCATCCAACCCGGCGGATGGACGCGTTCCGCGGGGGTAGGGCGGGTCTGTATGCTCACACCCGGTCACAACGTCGAGGTGTGGCTGCATCCTTCATTCCAGGCGCTGCTGAGTAACGCGCTTCGCTGGTGCGCGGCAGCAAAGCGCACAGCGTTTGTGACGGGCGCGGATCGGGGATTGGGTTTTGGACTCGCCTCCGGCCTTTTGGCGCAAGGATGGCGTGTGTTTGCCGGGCAGTATCTGCCTGAGTGGCCGGAGTTGGCTGATCTGAAAGAGCAATATCCCAACGATTTGCGCATTGTCCCGCTGGATGTGTCTTCGGTGGAATCGGTACAGGGCGCGGCGCAAGCCGTGGCGGCGCAGATCCCGCACCTCGACATGCTGATCAACAATGCGGGCGTCAGCACGCGCACCAATCCTAGCACCATCCGCGAGACGCAGGACTACGCCGAAATGCACCGGCTGTTCGATGTCAACAGCCTGGGGCCGCTGCGCGTGGTCGAGGCGTTCTTGCCGCTGTTGGATCGCGGGACGTTCAAGCGGTTGTGCTTTGTCTCCTCCGAAGCGGGCAGCATCGAACGCAGCTATCGCACCGCCTGGTTCGGCTACTGTATGTCGAAAGCCGCGCTCAATATGGCCGTCAAGAACTTGTACAATTTCCTGCGGCCGGAGGGGTACACGTTCCGCGTTTACCATCCCGGCTGGGTGCGCTCGTATATGAGCGGTCAGAAAAACAACGAAGCCGATCTGGAACCGGACGATGCCGCCGCCTACGCCATCCCCATTTTCGTAAACCCACGTGAAGACGAAGATAGGTTGGTACTCGTGGATTATCAGGGCAATGAGTGGCCCTGGTGATGATCGTTCTCTACCACGAATCTGCACGAATTCCCATCAATAAGAATTAGTGGAGATTGGTGAGGATTCGTGATTTATCTTTAGGGAGGTCACTGATGGATTTCGAGTATCTCAAACGTTTGATGGTACAACATGCCGGGATCATCCGGCAGCTCACGGAGGCGGTGACGCCGGAACAGGCCAGGTGGAAGCCCGATGCGGAGACGTGGTCGATGCTGGAAATTGTCAACCATCTCTACGACGAGGAACGCGAGGATTTCCGCGCGCACCTGGGCGTCATCCTCAACAAGTCAGAGGAAGGCTGGGGGCACTTTAACCCATTCGAGTCGGTGACAGCTCTCCGTTACAACGAGCGCGACCTCGAAACGTCAGTGCAGAACTTCCTTGCGGAGCGTCGCGCATCGCTGGCGTGGCTGGAGGGTCTGGGTACGCCCGATTGGGAGGTGAGTATGCCGGCGCCCTGGGGGGCCGATATCAGCGCGGGTGACATGTTCGCCTCGTGGGTCATCCATGATCAATGGCACATCCAGCAGCTTGTGCAGATTCGCCGGGCGTACGTCATCGCGCAAGTCGCACCGTATGACGTGGGCTATGCGGGAGAGTTGTAGGATTTCACCACTAATTTTCACGAATGTCTGCATTCGCCGAATCTATACTAATTTTTGATTTGTGAAGCTTGGTGTAGTTTCGTGGTTTTGAGGAGGCCGGTTATGAAATTCACCGATGGTTATTGGGGTATTCGGGAAGGTGTGACACCGCACTACGCGGTGCACGTGTACGATGTTGAGGTGGAATCTGACGCACTGACGGTCTACGCGCCGACTCGCCGGGTCAATCACCGCGGCGACACGCTCAACCTGCCGCTGCTCACCGTGCGCTTCTCCTCACCGATGGAGAACGTCATTCGCGTGCAGGTCTGGCATCACAAGGGCGGGGTGCCGCGCCGCCCGGAATTCGCGCTGTATCCGCAGTCCGCGCCGGATGTCGTCATCCACAACGACGAAAAAAACGCCACATTGACGACCGGGCAACTGACGTCACGCGTCGAAAAAGCCGGAGATTGGAAAGTGCAGTTCAAAGATGGTGACAAAGTCATCACCGAGAGTGGCTGGCGCGCGCTGGGTATGGTGGATACTCCCGAAGGACGCTTTATCCACGAGCAACTGGCGCTGGGGGTGGGGGAGTGTGTCTACGGCCTGGGCGAGCGCTTCACGCCGTTCGTCAGAAATGGGCAGGTCGTCGATCTGTGGCAGGAGGACGGCGGCACGAGCAGTGAGCAGGCGTACAAGAACATCCCCCTCTACCTGACCAATCGTGGCTACGGCGTGTTCATCAATCACCCGGAGAAGGTATCGCTGGAGATCGCCTCGGAGAAGGTGGAGCGCGTGCAGTTCAGCGTGCCCGGCGAGTATCTGGACTATTTCGTCATTTACGGCCCCACACCTAAAGAAGTGCTGGATCGCTACACTGCGCTCACCGGACGGCCCGCGCTGCCGCCGGCGTGGTCGTTTGGCCTGTGGTTAACCACGTCCTTCGTCACGGACTACGACGAGGCCACCGTGACCGGCTTTATCGAAGGCATGGCCGAGCGCGACCTGCCGTTGCACGTCTTCCACTTCGACTGCTTCTGGATGAAGGCCTTCCACTGGTGCAACTTCGAATGGGACCCGGCGGTCTTCCCCGATCCGGTGGGGATGCTGCAACGCCTCAAGGCGCGCGGTCTGAAGATCTGCGTGTGGATCAACCCCTACATCGCGCAGCGCTCGGTGCTTTTCGATGAGGGGATGGCGCAGGGCTATCTGCTCAAGCGCGCCGATGGTTCCGTGTTCCAATGGGACAAGTGGCAGGCCGGCATGGGCCTGGTGGACTTCACCAACCCGGAGGCGCGCCGCTGGTACGGTGACAAGCTGCGCGCACTGGTGGATATGGGCGTGGACTGCTTCAAGACCGACTTCGGCGAGCGCATTCCCACGGACGTCGTGTACTTCGACGGCTCCGACCCGGTGCTGATGCACAACTATTACACCCAACTCTATAATCAGGCGGTGTTCGAGGTGCTGGAAGAGAAGCTCGGGGTGGGCGAGGCCGCCGTCTTCGCACGTTCGGCGACGGCGGGCGGGCAGCAGTACCCCGTCCACTGGGGCGGCGACAGCACCGCGACGTTCGAGTCGATGTCCGAAAGCCTGCGCGGTGGATTGTCGCTTGGCATGTCGGGCTTCGGCTTCTGGAGCCATGATATGGGCGGCTTCGAGCTGACGGCGTCGGCGGACGTGTACAAACGCTGGTGCGCGTTCGGCCTGCTCTCGTCGCACAGCCGCCTGCACGGCAACAGCTCTTACCGCGTACCCTGGCTCTTCGATGAGGCCGGCTATGAAGGTCCGACCGCCAGCGATGTGCTGCGCTTCTTCACCAAACTCAAGTGCAGCCTGATGCCTTACCTCTTTGACGCCGCTATCGAAGCTCACGAACACGGCACACCGGTGTTGCGCGCGATGCCGCTGGAATTCCCCGATGATCCCGGCTGCGACACGCTCGGCCGGCAGTATATGCTCGGCGGCGCGTTGCTCGTCGCGCCGATCTTCTCACCGGATGGCAGAGTGGATTATTATTTGCCCGAAGGCCGCTGGACGAACTTCCTCAGCAACACCGTGGTCGAAGGCGGGCGGTGGGTGCGCGAGACGCATGGCTATCTCAGCCTCCCGCTGATGGCGCGCCCCAACTCGATTGTCGCGGTCGGCGCGAACGACCAAAAGCCGGATTACGACTTCGCCGATGGCGTGACGTTTCACCTCTTCGAGCTGGCGGACGGCATGACAACGTCCGCGTGTGTGCCGACGCTCAAGGGCGAAACCGCGCTCACCGTCACCGCGACGCGCGCCGGGCAGCAGATTCACATACATGTCGAAGGGGCGAGCAAGCCGTGGTCCGTTGTCCTGCGGAACGTCGGTGCCGTGCAGTCTGTGACGGGCGGAGCGGTCCACGTTGATGTGCAGGGAACGCGCATCATCCCGAATAGTGGGGTAGGGGCGCTCATAATTCAGCTATAAAAGTATCTTCTCAAAAACCTTGGGGTGGGGGTTGGGGGGCGGGCGCGTCCGCCCCCCAACCCCCACCTTTCCCCTTTTTATTGAGACGTTATGTGAAAATTATGATTACCTCGCTCAAGAACGACAAAATCAAGCTGGTGCGCGCATTGACGGAGCAACGGCGAGAGCGCAATCGGGAGAAGCTATTCTTCATCGAAGGCGTTGCCGCGATCCGAGCTGCGTATCTCTACGATTGGGACGTGCGCTGGCTCATCTACTGCCCGGAGGTCGAACACACCGATTGGGGCATCGACATCATTGCGCAGACGCCGCCGGAGGCGCGACTGGAAGTGAACGAGTACGTCCTCTCACAGCTCAGTGACCGCGAGATGGCCTCCGAACTGCTGGCGGTCGTCGCGCAACGCCCTGACGATCTGGCGCGCATCCCTCTCAAAGACGATTTGCTCGTGCTGTTGCTGGATCGTCCGGGCAGCCCCGGCAACCTGGGCAGCACGATCCGCTCCGCCGACGCCCTGGGCGCGGATGCCGTCTTCATCACCGGGCACGCGACCGACCTGTACGACCCCAAAACGGTGCGTGCCAGCATCGGTTCGTTGTTCGCATTGCCGGTACTGCGCGTGCCGGAGCATGGCGACCTGGAGGCATGGCTGGCGACGGCGCGCGCGGCGTTGGGACGGGTGCAGGTGGTCGCCACCAGCTCGCACGCCACGACCGCACTCTACGATCACGACCTTACCGACCCTACCGTGGTCGCCATCGGCAACGAGACCGTGGGCCTCAGCCATTACTTCGAGACGTTGTGCGACGCCTACGTCACCATTCCGATGTACGGCTCCGCGACTTCGTTCAATGCCTCGGTCGCGGCCTCGCTTTTCCTCTATGAAGCGCGGCGTCAGCGCGCGCAAAGTGCGCCATCTGGTATCTGATTTACAGAAATCCTTTCAGCAGATGAAGTAGAGGTGTTTTGTATCACATTGGGAAGAAGACCGCTCTGACGATTTCGAGTAAAAGTCTGGACGTGGAGGTGAGCGATGAGGATTGGATTGGCGTTTCTCCTGTTGTTGTTGTTGGTGATCCCGGGTATCCAGGTGCACTCTGCTGCGCCGCAGGCCATTGCCGCGCCGGTGCTTAAGTGGCAGCGCGGCGGCTGTTATAGCTCCTGGTGCGAGACCGGCTGGTACTCGTCGCCGGCCGTGGCCGATCTGGACGGTGACGGCGCGCCGGAAGTCATCGGCTCGGCGTACACGATCTTTGTGCTGGATGGTGCGACCGGGGCCAAAGAATGGCACATGAAGTCCGGCCATGACCGGGGGGAACCGGAGGCCGATAACGTGGGCCGCACCTGGCCTGGCATCGTCGTCGCCGATGTGGATGGCGATCACAATCTCGAAATCGTCACCGCGCACAGCGGCGGGTATGTATCGGTCTATAATCACAATGGATACTTCGAATCCGGCTGGCCTAAACGTCCCTTGACGAACGAACTGCGCGGCCTTTCGGTCTACGATCTGGACGACGATGGCACGATGGAAATCATCGTCACCGCCGCCGTGGGCAGCAAGACGAACACCTGGGTCTACGAGCACAACGGGAGCCTGCGCGCCGGTTGGCCGCAGCTCAACAATGGCCTGGCCTACGCCTGGGGTGTGTTCAACGACAACGCCACCGTCGGCGATCTCGATGGCGACGGGCAGGGCGAGATCGTCGTCCCTTCTGACGTCCACTATATTTGCGCCTACGAGGCCAACGGCGCCCACATCCCGGCCAACGCCATCTACGGCGACAAGGCATGGGGCCGTGTGGGCGTCCACGTCGATCACGCGGTGGACGTGCGCGGCTATGCGCACTGCGGCACCGAGCACCGCCCCAACTTCGCCCACACCCCGTCCAACATGGTCGACGTCAACGGCGATGGCACGATGGAGGTTGTGGCGATGGGAAACGTCTACAATTGCGGAACCAATCCTTACACCAGCCTCTACGAGATGCCCTTTATCTTCAATGCCGACCGCACCCGTTGGAGCGGCGCAGGCTTCGATTGGACCGTCATCCCGGTTCCCGACGGCCTTGCCGCGCCGGTGAGCGAGAATTATGACGTCATCGAGAGCGCGATGTCGAACCCCATCAGCGCCGATCTCGACGGCGACGGCAAGTTGGAAATTCTCTTTTCCTCCTACGATGGGCGAGTTCACGCCTACTGGCTGGACAAGACGCAGCACGGCAACTGGCCCTTCGTGGTGTATCCGCGCAGTGGCCCGCTGCGGTTTGCCTCCGAACCGGTGGTGGCGGATCTGGACAACAATGGTTACGCCGAGGTGCTCTTTACGTCGTGGGTGCAGAAGGGCAGCGGCCAGACCGGCAAGCTCTACGTGCTGGATTATCGGGGCAGTCTGCTGCACGCGGTCGATCTACCCGTGGCCTTCGGCAGCCCAACCTGGAACGGCGGATTACCCGCGCCCACGCTGGATGACATCGACGGCGATGGTGAGCTAGAGGCCGTCATCAACACCGCCCATTCCGGCTTCGTGGCCTACGATCTGCCGGGCACGGCGAACGCGCGCGTCTTGTGGGGGACCGGACGGGGCAGTTACCACCGTAACGGCGGTGTGTTGTACGGTTCGCTTCAAACCTCGACCAAAAGTGTCAAGCCGATTCTTCCCGGCCCCGGCGACACACTGACCTATACGATTGTCCTGCGCAATACCGGCCCCGATTTGCCCGCCGTCCGCGTGACCGACACCTTACCTTCTGGCGTGTTCTATCTGGGTAATCTGTGGGCGTCATCCGGCAGCTACGCGGATACTGGGGGTGTCATTACCTGGAGTGGGGGGGTGACGGCGCGGCAGCCTGTCACCATCACGTTTGGCGTCACCGTTGGGCTGGGCATCATCCAGCCGACCTACATCGGCAATATCGCGCTGATCGACGATGGCGTGGGCACTCTGTGGGAGCGGTCGGCGGGTGTGGTCGTCAATGGATTTGCGATCTACCTGCCGCTCGTGATGCGGTGAATTACCGGTGCCGCACCACCAACACCGGCCTGCCCGCGTGCTCGACCATCCGGTCCGTGATGCCGGGGGCGAAGTAGCGGCGCAGGCTTTGCGCGGCGTAGGTGGAGCCGAGGGCCACCATGTCGTATTCGCCCTCGCGGATTTCGGTGAGAATTTGCTCGGCGACGGGGCCGTGGCGCAGTTTGACGCCGGTTTCGATTCCCTGACTGCGCAGCGCCTCCTGGCAGCTTCGGAGATTGCGGCCTTGCACGGTGTCGGTTTGGAGCAGTGCGCCCCAGGCATCTTCCATTTCCCGCAAGATGGGATAGGTGAGCTGCGGCTCCGGCACAACGTACAGCAGGGTGACCTCGGCGCCGGCACTCACGGCGATGCGCTGTACCATCTCCAACGTGGCGGCAGGATACCACAAGTCGCCGCTGCACAGCAGGATGTTGCGGATTGCTGGGCGGTCGAACGGCACGACAAGCACGGGCGCTGTCACGTGTTGCAGGATGCGGCGGCTGGACGGCCCGCGCAGCCAACGTCTTAGCTGCCCGCGTTCGGTCAGGCCGACGATGACCAGGTCGTAGGAAATCGCTGTAGCCTGCGCGATGACCGCGTGACGCAGTGGCATAGGATGCAGCACAGTCTCGCATGGGATGCCTTCCGCAGTCATGCGCGCGCAGACGTCCGCCAGCGTTGCGGCGAGAGCGGCTTCTTGAGAGGGTTGCTCAAAGGCCCCCAATGCCGTTACGGAAGCTCCGATCAATTTCGCCAGTCGCGGTCCAAACGCCAGCGCCCCTTCACTTTTGGGTGTTCCATCGGTGCACAACAATAGGTTCATGCCTTGTTCCTCCTAGGTTTCCTCCCGCGTGGGTAGGTGGAGAAAGCTAAGATGTGTGTTTTTGGGCACGCGCGCGTGCCCAAAAACACACGACGAACGCTTCAATGCCTCCCCCGCAACTCTTAACTCGCAATCAGTACAGTTCGCCTTCCAGGTAAGCGCGCGTTTTTGGCTGTTTGGGATGCTGGAAGATTTCTTCCGCTGGGCCGTGTTCGATCAGCTCGCCCAGGTACATAAAGATCACGTAATCGGCCAAACGGCGCGCTTGCCGCAACACGTGCGTTACCAGGATGATGGTGTAGCCGGTTTTTAGTTCCACCAGCCGCCCCTCGATGCGCTGTGCGGAAATGGGATCGAGCGCGGACGTAACCTCGTCGCACAGCAGCACGTCCGGCTCCACGGCCAGGCCGCGTGCCAGGCACAATCGCTGCTGCTGCCCGATCGAGAGCGCCGTCGCGGGGGCGTTCAGGCGATCCTTCACCTCGTCCCACAGCCCGGCGGCACGCAACTCTTTTTCCACGATGGCGTTTAGCGCTTCACGCTGCCGCACGCCGTACAGGCGCGGCCCGTAGGCCACGTTGTCGTAGATCGACATCGGCAGTGGGAAGGGGCGCTGCGCCAACAGGCCGACGCGCTTGCGCACGTCCGTCACGTCCACGCCGGGTGCGTAGACGTCCTGCCCATCGAACAGGATTTTGCCCCACACACGCACGTCATCCACCAGCTCGGTCAGCCGGCTGATGGAGCGCAGCAGCGTCGTTTTGCCGCAGCCTGATGGGCCAATGATTGCGGTGATCCGGCGTGCCGGAATATCCACGCTCACATCGCGGATGGCGAGCTGGCTGCCGTAGGCGACATTCAAGCCTTGAATCTGGATCAGGGGATCGTTGGTTGCACTCTCCATAACGCTCCTTGAAAATAGCCTCAACGGATTAAACGGAAAAATATCCGCTAAATTCCGTTGAATCCGTTGAGAAAACCATTTTAATCCTCTTTGGTGCGGTATTCTCCACAGGACTCATTTAGTGGATGATGTGCCGCGACAGGCGGCGGGTCAGGCTGCGAGCGCCCAGGCTTAGCCCCAGCACCATAACTGTCAGCACCAAAGCCGAGGCGTACGCGCGCTCCTGCACTTGCGGAACCGGCGTCCCAAGCTGGAAAAAGACTGCCAGTGGCAGCGACGCCACCGGACGCAGCAATGTGGTCGGCATACGGTCGGTGTACCCGGCGGTGAACAGCACCGAAGCTGCGTCGCCGATGCCCCGCCCGCAGGCCAGCAGAACGGCGGTCAACAGGCCGGGCGCGGTCTGACGCAGGATCACACGGATGGCGGTCTCCAGGCGTGTCGCGCCCATCGCATACGAGACTTCCTTCAGTTCGTGGGGCACCATCAGCAGCACTTCGTCCATCGTGCGGATCATCACCGGGAATTCCAACAGCGCCAGTGCGATGATCCCGCCGAGCAGCGACGCGCGAAGCCCCAACATCAACATCAGTGTGAAGCCGAACGCACCGTAGACGATGGACGGCACGCTCCACAGCACGTCCAGCGAGAGGCGGATAAGGTCCAGCAGCCGGTTGCGCGGGGCGAAGAGGTGCAGGTAGAGGACGACGGCCAGCGCCGGGAAGAAGCTCAGCACCGTCGCCGCGGCCACCAGCACCAGCGAGCCGGTAATCGCGTTGAGGATGCCGCCCTCTTTGCCCAGATAGTAGCCGCCTTTGGGCGTCTGGGTGAGCATCGCCCAATTGAGCGCGGGCAGCCCCTTCACGAGCACCGTCCCCAAAATGGCGACGAGGCTGCCCACCACCAGCGCCAGCGAGGCGATCATCAACCCTTTCATGATGCGCTCTTCGAGATGTTTGTTGATTCTCATCACCAGAACTCCGATAGTCAATTAGTCGTTAGTCGCGTAGTTAAAGAAACTCACGGTAGAAATCCCTCCACCATAGCTTTGAGGGGATCACCAGATCCCCGGCTATATGCAGGAGTCGGGGATCTGACGATCCCCTCCGAGCAAAGCTGTTTATGCCGCTGACTTGATCGCCCGCGTCAAGACGATGCGCGCGATGATCGTGAAGATGAGGACGACGATCAGCAGCACCAGCGCCGCCGCCAACAGCGCCGCGTCGTACAGCGGGATGGACATCATCTCGCCGTAGTTGTTGGCGATGAGCGACGGCAGGGTGTAGGCCGGATCGAAGATCGAGCAGGGGATGCGGGCGACGTTGCCCGTCACCATCATCACGGCCATCGTCTCGCCGAAGGCGCGCGAGAAGCCCAGGACGATGGCGGCGATCACACCGGGGCGCGCCCGGCGCAGCACCACGCTCTTAATCATCTGCCAGCGCGTCGCGCCCAGGGCCAGCGCCGCTTCGCGCATCCCGTAGGGCACCGCGCGGATCACTTCTTCCGTCACCGAGATGATGATGGGGAAGACCATCACCGCCAGCACCACACCGCCCGCCAACACGCCGTAACCGGTGGGATTGTCCGCGCGGAAGAGGGGGATGAAGCCCAGTGCCCGGCTCGTCCAGGGCGTTACGTAATCGCGGATGACCGGCACGACGGCGAGCGTCCCCCACACGCCATAGACGACCGAGGGGATGCCCGCCAGTACGTCGATCACCGGCTTGATGCCCTGTCGCAGGCGCGTGGGCGCGTACTCCGAAAGGTAGATCGCCGTCAGCAGGCAGGGGGGCACGGCCAGGAGCATCGCCAGGAGCGTAACCGCCAGTGTGCCAACGATGAATGGGAAGAAGCCAAATTGCCCGCGCAGTGGACTCCACTCTGACGAGGTTAACAGGCGTCCTAAAGGCTGGATATCCAGCAGAGGCCGCGCGCGGGCGAGCAGGGCCAGTCCAATGGCGATGACCAACGTGGCAGCGAGCCACGTCAGCCCGCCCATAAGGCGTCCCGCGCTGCGGTCTTTCAACCGGCGTAGGTTTGCTCTGTGCGCCATGACGCCGTTACTTCAGGTTTGCCAACTCGGCTTTAAGTTCCGCGTCTGTGAGGGGGATGTAGCCGGTAGGTTCCACAAACGCCTGACCGTCGGTGAGAATCCACTCGATGAAGGCCAGTGTGGCGCCGGTGGGTTTGCCTTTGGTGACGAGGTTGAGCGTGCGTGCGGGCGGCGAAGGATAGCGTCCATCGGCAATGGCGGTCATAACGTCCTTCTTGTCGGCATAAAAGTTTTCGCTCGCGTCGATGCTGCCGTCGTCGTTGCGGTCGAGCGGCAGAACTTGCAGCCCCTCCACCGGTTTGCTGCTGTCGGCGTCGTAAGCGAAGTTGAGGTTGTTGAAGCCGATGCCCAACGGGTCCTGCGTAACCGCGCTGGCGAGTCCGGGGTCGCCGTAGACGGCCACGCCCTGCAAATCCTCTTGTTTATAGTCGCCCAGGAATTGCGCCCAGGTTTCCGCCGCGCCGCAGGCGTCCGAGCGGGTGTAGACGTGGATTTCGTCGGTGACGGCCGTGTCGTCGAGAACCTGTCCCCAGGTTTTGATCTCGCCGCGCCAGATGCCCTTCAACACGGCTTGTGTCGCGCCGCCGGCCTGCAGGCGGGCCAGGTGAGGATTGTTCGCGCTGATGGTGGGCAGGACGGCGTCGCGCACAACTCGCACGCGGAAGGCGCCTTGTTCCACTTCGACGTCCTGGATTTCGCGGGACACCATGCCGATGTCCACGGCGCCGCCGAGCGCGTCGGCCATCCCTTTGCCCGCACCGCCGGCCGAGATGTCGAATTGCACGTCGGGGTAGATCTTCTGAAACTCTTCGCTCCACGTGACCACCATCGGGTACAGCGCCCACGCGCCGGAGATGGCGATGTCGCCTTTGAGTGCGCCGCCGTCTGACGCTGTTTGTTTCCCGTCACAGCCGCTCAGCGCCAGACCGAGCAACCCGCATACGGCGAGAATACACAGCATTTTCTTCATGATATTATCCCTCCACTTTTGTAATTTGAATGCCGGGTGCATTATATCACTTTTGGGATAATGGCCATCGTCACATTATGATGTCTTTTCAGAGGCAGCCAGCCGCTTCTTTAACGGCGTCATTCCAAACAGGAAGCGCATGAAATTGATACGCCTGACGAACACCTCGTACAGCAGCAAAATCAGAGGGAAGGAAATCACGGCGATGAGCAGGAACTTCGCCAGGACGCCCATCTCCAGCGGTACGATAAACCATCCGACGATCAGGATCACGGTTTGGTGGAACAAGTAAAAAGGCAGGACGGCCTCATTGCTATAGGCGAGGAATTTGTTGGTGTGATTCAGATACCTGGCCGCCAGGCTTAACAGGAAGACCATAGCACTCCAACTGGAAACACTCCAGGCTGTTTCGTAGAGGAAGTAACCGAGCGACAAGCCTTGACCGGGTATGCCGCCATCGAATCCCAACGCGAAAAGAGCCGTACCGGCCAAACCCAGGAAGAATACAAACCACATCGGCAGGCAGAACCAGCCGTGGCGTTTGATACTCTCGGTGAAGCGATCATCCCCGGCGACGATGTAGCCGTAGATGAAATACAGTGCATACCAGAGGGTCTCGCCCCACGTTCGACCGCCGGTCATCGGAATCCAGCGCAGCCCCGCCCGGACGATAAAGAGCGGGATCACGAACAGGAATATGCCACCGCGCCGCATCGCCCATTCCGCCAGCCGGTCAATGAACCGCAGTCCGCGCCCGGATTTGAGAAAGAGGAGCACCGGCAGCATGAGCACGGTGACCACGATGAGCATCTGATTGAACCACAAATGGCCGGGAAATCCATAAGGCACGAAGGAAAGCGGGTAGAGCGGGTTGGGGAGGGAGAAAATCTGGCCGGGCAGATTGCGATAGTAGAGCGGTACGTTCTGCCAGAAAGAGCCGGTGAGCTGTCCATGCGTGACGCCCTCGAAGTAGGCTTGCGGCACGACGAGGATGAACAGCCCTACCGTGTACAGGGGAATCACGAGCCGTTTGAATCGCTCGACGAGGTACTGCTTTGTCGTTCTGCGCCTCAACACATAGTTGGTGGCGAATCCGGCGGCAAAAAAGAACATTTCCATCAACCACAGCGAGAGGAAAATGCCGCGCATCACCGCCCAGATGTCGTTTTGCTGTTCAACCGGGGCTTTGACATGCCAGTCCTCCGTACAGAAAAAGCGGGTGCAATGTAAAACAAAGACACCCAGCATGGCGATGACTCGCATCCAGTCGATGTCGTATCTGCGTTCCTTCATGGTTTCATCTCCTTAATGAGGTACAGCGTTGATAGTAAATGAACGGTACAATTTAGATCGTGATTTTGAGAAAAAGGTAACCGGGTTGCTGCATCCCTGCATGATCGACTTTTGACTTGTCACCTCACTTAAGAACAAGCGGCAGATAGACGTAGTACCATCCCGCCAGATTGCGAATCGTGACCACGCGGCCATTGCCGGTATCCGCGACGACGATGTCGCCATCCGCCTCCACCGCCACGCCGCGCGGCGCGTTGAATGGGCCGGTGTAGCCGTCATTGGGTGCGATGTAGGTGGCTGTGACATTGCCTGTGGCATCCAGCACGACGATGCGATTGTTGCCCGTATCAGCCACGTAGAGGTTGTTCGCTGCATCGACTGTAACGCCGGTAGGGCTGCTAAATCCGGCGGTGATGATCGTGTTGTGGCTGAACGTCTGCCCATCGAAGTTCAGCGCCACCAGGCGGTCGTTGCCCTGATCCACGACGATGACCTGCCCGCTGGTGTCTATGGCGATATCCTGCGGGGTGTTGAACTGCCCCAGCAGTGTGCCGGGCGTGCTACCGTAGACCGACAGGAGGTTGCCCATCGAGTCAAACGCCTGGATACGATGCGCGGCGCTGTCGGCGACGAGGATGCGAGTGCAGGCGTCGCTGTTCCCCAGACGCGGAATGTCGCTGATGCGTAGTTCATCGATGGTGGCCTGGATGGTGTCGCTTCCGTCTGGTTGCGATCCAATGTAGAAATCGGGAGCGGCGGGTAGGGCCGTTCCTCCACACTCACTTTGGTCAACCCGCTGGCCGTCCACGTACAGGCTGATGACGTTCTCCGCCCAGGTAAAGGCAATATGATGCCACTCTCCGGCTCGCCAGTGTGCCACATTGGTCGGCGCGCCGCAGCCGCCGCTTCCGTAGAAGTAATCGAAGACCAAGTTGCTGATCGGGTCTTTGCGCAGGTGCAGGCGGTAATAGCCATCGTCCCACCAAAAAAGCGTGTGGTTGCTGCCGCCGTCGCCATCCCAGGTGGGACGTACCCAGAATTCGACCGCGCCGTACGTGTGGGTCAGGTTTCCGGTGACGGGGTAGCTCAGGATATTCGTATTCGTGATCAGCACACCCTGATCGTGATACCCTGTGGTAAACGTGACGCCGGTTGCCATCCCGATTTCGCCTTCCGCTCCAGTGAAGTCACCATCGAAGTGTAGCAATAGCAAAGTATGTGCGTTTACATCATACGGGTCGCCATACGTGCATGGCGGCCCCCACGTCGCTATACCCGACGGCGCGACGAATTGTCCCGGCGCCGTTCCTTCTTCGCCGAAGGCCCACAACGGCTGCATCGTCGCGTCGTAAGCGCGCACCGCGCGGCGAATGTCCCCGGGGAACCAGCCGAAGCCACTGACGACCAAAGGCTCGGCGCTGCTGTAGGTCAGATCGGCGGCGCTGCCCATGTCGTAATGGACGTTGACGAGCCGGTGCGTGTAGCGTCCATCCGGTTGCTGGCGTAGCAGGGGATACATATTCCAGTTGTTGAGTACCGTCCTGGTTTCATTGGGATCAATAACAACGGTTTGGGGAGCGAGTGTGGGGGCGTAGGCTGGCGCGCTGAATGCGCTCTCGCGTCCTTCGTTGTCTACCGCCGTGACGACGTAGACCCGGTGTTGGCCATCTTCCCACCCGCCGGCCCACTCTGTGAAGGTCGTCACGGTGAGCCAATCGCTGGCGACGCTGTAGCGATAATCCGACGGCGTCGCCCGGTACACCCGGTAGCCGGCAGCGCCGGGGGTGGGGTACCAGTCTAGCATGGCGAGCGCCCCTTCGATGCGCACCCGCCTCAGATGCGGCGCGACCGGCGCGTTCGCCGGAGGAACGTGCGAGGAAATGGTGAACGTGTGGCTGATCGTATCGCCCATCCAGTAGGCCAGATTGAATTGGGTGATGTCCATCCAGTGGAACTCCTCGTGCTCCTGGCGGGCCAGGCTGATTAAAAACAGCCCCTGGTTGCCGATGATGTCCACAACGCCGAAGGGATTGTCATGCATCACGTGCCCGTTCTGCGTCACGGTACCGCCGTTGGCAGAGCGATTGGGCAGCGGGAAAACGCCGTTGCTATCCGTCGTGCCGCTGATTTCCGCTGTGTCGTCCACGCCCATTTGACCGGTCGAGTCCCAGGGACCGGTGCGTTGGTAGACTGTCACCTGGACGCCGCTGACCGGATTCCCCTGATTGTCGAGGATGCGCAGGTCGTTCTGCAAGGGGATGTCGAATAGGTAAGAGCCGTAGTACCCATTGCGGTACCCGGCAAAGGTCGAAGCGCCTCCGGCAGAGTGGCTGGAGTAGAGGCGCAGGTTGTTGTGGGGCGCAGTGTCGCCGCCACCCATCAGGCCTCCGTTTGACCAACCAAAGCCGAAGTTGGTGGGCATTCCGTTGTTGTCGGTCACTAAGACATTGGCGGCATAGACGCCGATGGCGTATAGATCGATCAGTGACACCTGGTGGCTCAACTCGTGGATCAATGCCCAGTCGATGTCGGTGGTGGGATCGTACCAGGCGCTGGCGCCGTGGCGGTAGTCGGCGTCTACGAACCAGCCGCCGTCATGTTGCCCGTCTGGACTGGGGGCGGTCGGGGTTATGCCGATCGTGTTGATGCGTACCCGCAGGTTACTTCCCTCTGGAGTAACCGGATAAACGGCGTTGGTAAAATTGGCGTTCATGGTTGCAATCTGCTTTTGCAGCCAGTCCTCCGCCGAGAAGGGATACTTTGGATCAACCGGCGTGTTGTACGCTTCATACATCTCTGGCGTGATATAAAGGCTGAAGCTCATCGCGTTCGTGCGATCTTCGCGGCTGTTGTTGTTTTCGTAGGTTTCGGAAATGACGTTGGCGGGATCGACGGTGAAACGCATGCTATGTTCGCCCAACGCCCGTTGCCCGTCGGGAGAGAGCGCGTGTCCCCAGGGCCAGGTGTAAATCGCCGTGATTTTCGCAGCCGGGGCCAGCGCGGGCAATGTCCCACTGGCGACCTCTGTTCCATCGATGTGCCAGGCATAGTCGAAGGCCGGGCTGGCGACGGTTCCCTTGTTGATGATGTGCGCCGTGAAGGTGACAATCTCGCCCGGCGCGGGCCAGCGCCGGGCATCCTCCGTGCCAGGGCAAAGATAGGGGCGTCCGGGCTGGTTAGGCGCATCATTGAGATACTGCACGCAGTACGCCTTGTACAGCGGCGTGCGGTTGATGAAGGTAACGTCGAGATCGACGCCAGTAGGGGGAGACAATGCCATTCTTTCCCCGCCACCCGACACTGAGAGCGGTGGGGCGGTCTCAGAAGCTTCAGTTGTCGTTATGAGAAATGCCAATGTCGTTAGGAATGCGACGACAATAAGGGGAGAGATCAGGTGAAGTCGGATGTATCTGTTCATCATATACCTCCATTAAGACAGTCTTACAACGAATCAGCCCTAAGTAATATACATTCCATGTGCAACCAGGGTGAAGTGTTCACTTCCGTTTTGTGGGGGTGTCACAATCATCATCTGCGTAAGGATGGGGATTCGGTTTTTGATACGCAGATGTGCATCTATCTCCATTATATGCCTGATTCTTGGTTTGTATCCTATGGTTTACCGCAAACTAGGTGACAAAAGGATATTGTCTGGCAAATAGAAGAAACAGTATAATGTGAATATAGTCGGACGAAGAAAGGAGGGCGCGATGAAGGCCTTGGTCAAGCGACACAAAAAAGAAGGGCTGTGGTTGGAGGACGTTCCCGAGCCGGAGGTGGGGATCAACGATGTGCTCATCAAAATCCACAAGACCGCGATTTGTGGGACGGATGTGCACATCTGGAATTGGGATGCCTGGTCACAGAAGACGATTCCCGTCCCGATGGTCGTCGGGCACGAGTTTGTGGGGACGGTGGCGGCGTTCGGGAGCAACGTTCGCGATTTGAAGGTGGGTGACGTGGTCTCCGGCGAGGGGCACATCGTCTGCGGGCGCTGCCGCAACTGTCTGGCCGGGCGCCGGCACCTGTGCAACCAGACGCAGGGCGTCGGCGTCAACCGGCCCGGCGCGTTCGCCGAATACCTGTGCATCCCCGTCACCAACGTGTGGCACGCCGATCCCAACATCCCGATGGATATTCTCAGCATCTTCGACCCGTTCGGCAATGCGACGCACACGGCGCTGGCGTTTCATGTACTCGGCGAGGATGTGCTGATCACCGGCGCGGGGCCGATCGGCATTATGGCGACGGCGATTGCCCGGCACGCCGGCGCGCGTTACGTCGTCACCACCGACATGAATCCCTATCGCCTGGAACTGGCGAAAAAGATGGGCGCAACCGTCGCGCTGAACATCCGCGAGAAGAGCATCGCCGACGTGCAAAAAGAGTTGGGGATGAAGGAGGGGTTCGACGTAGGGCTGGAGATGTCGGGCAGCGGTCAGGCGTTCCGCGATATGCTGGCGAACATGTGCCACGGTGGGAAGGTCGCCCTGTTGGGCATCTTGCCGGACGACCTGGCGATTGACTGGAACACCGTCATCTTCAACATGCTCACCATTCGCGGTATCTACGGGCGCGAGATGTACGAGACGTGGTATCTGATGCAGTCGATGCTGCAAACCGGCCTGGACATTAGCCCCGTGATCACCCACCGCTTCCACTACACCGAGTTTGAAGAAGCCTTCACCGTGATGCGCTCCGGCAACTCCGGCAAAGTGATTCTTAATTGGCTCTGAGTTCTCTGGATAGGATTTACAGGATTGACAGGATATAGATTTCTTCTATCCTGAAAATCCTGTTAATCCTGTTTAAGAAGAGGTGTGAGTTCTATGTGTGATTCCAACGATGTGAAACGTGCCGTGCAAAATCTCTACGCCAGCGCCCCAGAGCGCGAGTGGCAGCGGATGGAGCGTCACCGCACCGAGTTTGCAGTGACGTTGCGGGCACTCGACGCGCACTTGCCGCCCGCGCCTGCTCGCGTGCTGGATTGCGGTGGTGGGCCGGGCCGCTACGCGATTGCTCTGGCGCAGCGTGGCTACGACGTCACGCTCTTCGATCTCTCGCCGGAGTTGCTGTCGATGGCGCAACAGAAAGCCGCCGAGGCCGGTGTGACGCTAAACGGCTTCGAGCAGGGGACGGCGACCGACCTCTCACGCTTTGCCGATAACAGCTTCGATGCCGTGCTGCTGATGGGGCCGCTCTATCACCTGCTCGACGAAGCCGAGCGCAAGCAGGCGTTGGCTGAAGCCTACCGTGTGGTCAAACCCGGCGGGCCGGTCTTCGCCACATTCATCACCCGCTACGCAGGCTACATCGACGCAGCCGCCCGCTATCCTGAACGCGCCGTCGAGGAAGCGCAGGACTATCGCCACCGTGCGCAAACTGGCCTGCTGCCGCCACACCCCGACGGCGTAGCAGCTTTCACCGCATACTTCGCGCATGCTACCGAGGTCGCACCGCTCTGCCACAGTGTAGGTCTCGACGTGGAGACTGTACTCGGCGTGGAAGGACTGGTCAGTTTGCGCGAGGGACTGATCAACGCTTTGGAAGGAACTGCGTGGGAGTTCTGGGTGGACGTGAATTACCAGATCGCCCACGATCCGACCATTCACAGTGGGGTGGAGCACTTGCTGGCAGTGTGCCGCAAGCCGCATTGGCGTTCTGTACTGAAGCGCATCGTCGCCGGGTTGGATGCGGCGGGCATCGACTATCGCGTTGTTGGTGGAACGGCGCTGGCACTGCGCGGGCTGCCCGTTCCCGTGAACGACGTCGACATCGAAATGGCCGTCGAGGACGCCTATCGTTGTCAGGATTTGTTCGCGGCATTCGTCGTCGATCCGGTGGCCTTCCGCGAAGGCGAGCAGGCGCGCTCGCACATCGGGCGCTTCACTTTTGATGGCTTGCGTGTCGAAATCATGGCTGACCTGCACTGGCGCAAGGGCGACCGGTGGGTGCCGTCGTTCCTGACCACGCGCGCAACCGTTGATCTGGATGGTGCGCCGGTTTCCGTGCTCGAGCTGGAAGAAGAGGCCCTGGCCTACCTGCGCCGTGGTCGCCTGGAACGTCTCGCCCTCTGTCTGCCCCACTGCGACCCGGAGCGTTTCCGCATGCTCTTCCAGGACGCCGTTGCCAATGGGATGTTTTGAGCAACAGACTCAGCCAGGAGCCAGACTACAAAAGTCTCACGAGGCGCTTGCTTAATCTCGTGTGCGCGCTAAACAACAGGTCTGCAAGGCACAATACGTGCTGAGACTTTTGTAGTCTTTGCCAAGGTGTAATGCCGAAGAGGTATCTGTGAGATGAGAAGTCAACGGCTTTTTGTTACGATACTGCTCGTTCTGTTGCTTGTGGGATGCACGCACAGCACGCCAACCTTGCCCCCACTAGTAACGAATATCCCGTTTACCGAGACCCCGGCACAAACGCCCACACTGACGCCGACATCGATAATGACGCCACTTCCGTCCAAGACGCCCATACCAGAACTGTTGGCATCGCCAACGCCAGATCTCACGGATTTCGAGTCGCAAATGTGGTTTTCTTCATCCCCGGATGGGCGATGGAGCGCGCAGACGACGGCGCAATTCCCCACCGGCAGCGCTGGCGGGAGCTATTATACGCAGTTGGCCGTGTCACAGACGGATGGCAGCTTTGAGTGGATCATTGTGGATGCCTGGGAGGAATGGGGGTTGGGCTACACAATTCCACAAGTCGTGCAGTGGTCTCATGATGGACGCTACCTGTATTTCACCAATCGACCGGTTCCCGACGGATGTGCCGTGTTCGTCAATGGCTTGGATTTGCACCGGTTCGATCTGAGTGATGGGAGCGTGACGGAACTTGTGCCGCCCGCCGGTCTGTGGTTATCGCTCTCGCCGGATGAGACCACACTGGCCTATATCGGCTATGCAGGTCGTGGGCTGGTGATCCGCGACCTTGCGACCGGGACCGAGCGTGAGATGCCATTGTCACCAGGCCCAGATTATCAAGCTGGGCACATCGTCTGGTCGCCGGACGGCGCGGCACTGGCATTGACCCTGGCCCTCCGGCCTTGCACTATAAATTGGGCGGACGCCACATCCATTGTATACGTCAATGTAGTCACGATGGAGCAAACCACATTGCTTGCTGAAGACCGGCGGTTGTTCATCACGCTGGAATGGGCTTCCGAAAACCGGGTGTTGCTGCGCGATAACGACAACAGCGAGTGGCTGCTGGATGTAACAACGGGTCACGTCACGCCCCAATAACATCTCGCCGATTCCCCCATTCGCTGTTTCGCTCATTCGCCATTTCATGGTACACTCTCCCCTGATGAAAAAAGCCAATGTGCGCATCAAGGGCCTGGTCGCGCTGATGAACGACGTCCGCGAGCGGATGAGCGCGGGGATTCCCCCAGAGCGCGCCGACGACTTCCGCGCGATGGTGACGGATGGCGTGCGCACTGTGGAAGCGATCTGCCGCAAAAATCACATCACGCCGGATGCGTTGCCTGCTCCGTCGCGCCGCGCTTACGCCTATCTCAAGGGTCTCGATCTCAAGCATCTGCCGCCGCCCGCCACAGGCGAGATGGTCGCAGGTGGGGTGGCCACACCCAAGACCGTCCGCTTAACGGGCGTTGTCGCCACCTGCGATCATTATCTTGTAAAGTTCGCCCTGCTGACGCGCGATAACCCTCCCGTCTGGGATGCCGATCAAGTCGATGTGCGGCGCCTGACGACTGAATTGCGTGCCGACGCCGAGGGCATCGCCGCGCTGTGCCGTGAGGAAGGCGCGACGCCCGCTGACCTGCCGACGCAATCGCGACGCGCTTACCAATGGCTGGCGTTCCTCGGTGATCCTGACAACCTGGCGGCGCACCTGGCGACGCTGACTGAAGCGTACCGCACGGCCAGAACCGGCGCGGCGCAAAAACCGTTGTCGCTGGCGCAGCGCAAACTGTCCCTGCACATCGAATTCTACGCCACCAGCCACCTCTATCGCTCACACATCGAAAGCGACGGCATCACGATCACAGCCAACGAAGGCTTCATCGGCGCGCCGTATCCGGTTATCCAGGCGCTGATCTACACCGCCCTGCGTCATCCAGAGAAGAAACACGCGGCGCAGATCAAGGCTTACAGCGCGACCGATGCCTTCGACGAAATTGTCCTCTCACTGGAGATGATGACCGCCGATCTCTCGGTCAACACGCAGGGGCAGCACTACGATCTGGGCGCCGTCTTCGACCGGGTGAACGCCGCTTATTTCGCCGGTGCGCTCTCCTCGCCGCGCCTCACGTGGAACAAGACGCTGACGCATCGCAAGTTCGGCCATTACCAGTTCAATACCGACACGGTGATGTTGAGCCTCTCGCTCGACGATGCCTCCGTCCCAACTTACGTGGTGGACTTCGTGATGTACCACGAATTGCTGCACAAATCGCTCGGCGTCAAACTCGTCAACGGACGGCGGCATGCCCACACCACCGACTTCCGCAACGCCGAGCGCCGCTTCGCGCAGTACGATAAGGCCAAAGCCTTCCTGTCCAAACTGGGTAAACTGCACCGCTGAAATACGGGATGGTACACGGATTTTGCGGATGAACACGGATTTTCTTTTGGTTTTTATCCGTTAAATCCGTGCTGATCCGTGTACTAAATTTCGGGAGAATGACCACGTATGATTGACATACCTGCGAAAGATAGCTGGGAAGCGCTTATGCACGATGTTATCATGTGCCGGTGCTGCCCGCGTCTGGTGACCTGGCGCGAGGAGGTGGCGCGTGTGAAGCGGCGGGCGTTCCGCGATGTCGAGTATTGGGGCAAGCCCGTGCCCGGCTTCGGCGATCCGAACGCGCGGTTGGTCATCGTGGGGCTGGCGCCGGGCGCGCACGGCTCCAACCGGACCGGGCGCATGTTCACCGGTGACAGTTCCGGCGACACGCTCTACGCGGCGCTGCACCGCGCGGGTTTTGCCAGCCAGCCGACGGCGACGTCCCGCGACGACGGGCTGACGTTGTACGACACGTTCATCACCGCCGTCGGGCGCTGCGTCCCGCCGGTGAACAAGCCCACACCGGAAGAGCTGGTGAATTGCCGTCCCTTTCTAGCCCGCGAACTGGCTTTGCTGCGTCAAACACACGTCATTCTTGCGCTCGGGCGCATCGCCTTCGACGGCGTTCTGCTCTTGTTGCGCGAACAAGGTCTCGACGTCCCCGCGCTGCCCTTCGCTCACGGCGCAACGTACCCGTTGCCTGCGCCGGGCCTTACGCTCGTTGCTTCGTATCATCCCAGTCGCCAAAACACGCAGACCGGGCGGCTGACGATGGCGATGTTCGACGCGGTGTTCGAGCAGATTTGCGCGCAGCTTGGACCGGTCTCCTGATCGTGCCCGCGTGAGGAGGAGCTTTTGACTTCGTTCCAGTGTGGGTATAATTGTTTACATCCTGGAAGATGTCCACAGGAGGCGCTATGATCGAAGTCACACTGGAAACCCTGCAGATGAGTCTCGTCTCTCCGCACCGGATTGTGGTGTTGCGCGAGGTTGACGTGGAACACTATTTGCCAATCTGGATTGGGCCGTGTGAAGCGGAGGCCATCGCCAATCGCCTCAACCACATCGAGATTCCACGTCCGCAGACGCACGATTTGCTCGTCCATGTGCTGGATGTGTTGGATGCGGACCTGCTTTATATTCATATTAACGCGCTCACCGATAACACCTTCTTCGCGCGGCTCGTGCTAGACGTGAACGCACAACGTGTCGAGGTCGATTGCCGTCCCAGCGACGCCATTGCCATTGCTGTGCGCCTGGACGTCCCCATTTATGTCGCCGAAGAGGTAATGGAAGAGGCCGGCGTGTACCCGGAGCGCGATCTTATGCCACAAGGCCAGGAAGATAAGGATTTGAGCGTTTTTCGCGATTTTCTCAGCACGTTGGATGACGCATCGCCGTCGAACAAGGATGGCTAACATCACAGGGCCAATGAAAGCGCCGGTATCGTTATGACCACACCCGATAAAACCGTACCCCACAATATCGAAGCCGAGGAAGCCGTCCTCGGCGCTTTGCTCATCGACCCAGAGGGCATTTTTCGCGTGCTGCCCTTTTTGCGGGCCGAGGATTTCTACCTGCAGAAACACCGCTGGATTTATGAGTCGATTATCCGTATCCACGACCGCCGCGATCCCATCGATTTCCTCACGCTGACGACCGAGTTGGAACAGCGCGAGCAACTGGAAGCTGTCGGCGGCGCGGCTTACATCTCGCAATTGATCAATGCCGTTCCCTCTGCCGTCAGCATCGAATCGTATGGCCGATTGGTCGAACAGACCGCCGTCCGCCGCCGCTTGCTGGACGCTGTCAGCGATATCGCCCGCCTGGCCTACGATGAGAAACTGCCCATCGATCAGGTGGTGGACAAGTCCGAGCAGTCGCTCTTCGGCGTTTCGCAGCAGCGTGCCACCCGCGATCTTCAGCCTATCCAGGAAGTGGTACAGCGTTATTACGACCGCGTGGAATACCTCTACGCGCATCGCGGCGAGCCGATGGGCGTCCCCACCGGATTTCACGACCTGGACCGCGTGCTCGGTGGCTTCCAGCGTTCCGATTTACTGATCCTGGCGGCGCGGCCCGGCGTCGGCAAAACGTCGCTGATGATTACCTTCGCTTTGAAGGCGGCGGAGAAAGGGCGTACCGTCGCTCTGTTCAGCCTGGAAATGTCGGCGGAACAGTTGGCGCAGCGCATGGTCGCTGCCATCAGCCAGATCGACGCGCAGCGCCTGCGCCTGGGGCAATTGCAGGACGACGAGTGGCCGCGATTTGCGGATGCCATCGGTCATCTCTCGGACCTGCCCATTTACATCGATGACACCCCGTCCATCTCGGTGTTGCAACTGCGCACCAAATGCCGCCGCTTGGCCTCCGAGCGCCCGCTGGAGATGGTGTTCGTCGATTACCTGCAACTGATGAACTCCGACATCCATTCCGACAACCGCGTGCAGGAAGTGTCCTACATCTCGCGCTCCCTCAAGGGCATCGCCCGCGAGCTGGATATCCCGCTGATGACCGCCTCGCAGCTCTCCCGCGCCGTCGAACAGCGCACCGACAAAAAACCGGTGCTGTCGGATTTGCGCGAAAGTGGCTGCCTGACAGGTGAAACGTTAGTCCAGTTGGCTGATGGGCGGCGCGTGCCAATTCGAGATCTTGTGCAAGATGGACATCAAACAACGGTTATGGCCTTCAATGAAGAGACTGGAAAACTGGAACCGGCGCAAGTACAAAAGGCCTGGCATACCGGCGTTAAACCTGTTTTCCGGCTCGTAACCCAGTTGGGCCGTCAGGTGAGAGCCTCGACGAATCACCAATTTCTCACGATTGAAGGATGGAAACGGCTTGATGCTCTAAAGCCAGGCGAATTTATCGCTTTGCCGCGTACTTTGAACAGCGTAAATACTCTTGATACAAGCCTTAGCGACACCAAAGCCGCATTACTAGGGCATTTGCTAGGAGACGGATGTACACTGCCACGACATGCTGTGCAGTATACAACCAATGATAGAGGGTTGGCAGAACGGGTTGCAGCGTTAGCCAGTGCGGCTTTCGGCGAAGTGGTTGATCCCAGGATCGTGCGTGAACGTCAATGGTGGCAAGTCTATCTTAGTGCTTCTGAACACCTTACGCATGGCAAACGCAATCCCGTCGCTGAATGGTTGGATGCTCTCGGTGTCTGGGGGTATCGTTCCTTTGAGAAAAGAATGCCGGCAATACTGTTTACGCAATCGGAAGGTACCATTGCTCGATTTCTACGTCATCTGTGGGCTACGGATGGCACTATGGGAGTCTTCGGTAAAAAGAGGCCGCGAGCTGTTATTGCTTACGCTACGAGCAGTGCCGGTTTAGCTGAGGATATTCAACACCTTTTACTTCGATTTAGTATCATTTCGCGGATTTCTCGAGTTCCTCAGAAGCAACCTGGACGAGATCAATGGCATGTGACCATCACAGGCCGGCCCGATGTACTGAGTTTTCTTGAAAAAATCGGCGTGTTATCTACAAAGCAGTCCGCCGCACAAGCTATCCGTGACTTTTATCAGGATAAAACTCATAACACTAACCGGGATGTTATTCCTAAGCAAATCTGGCGATCTGTTATCGAACCGGCGCGACAAAAGGTGGAGATAAGCCAACGTGAATTTCAAGCTGCATTGGATATGCAATACTGCGGGACAACGCTTTACAAAAGCAATTTGAGCCGTGAGAGAGCTTTGCGGATAGGACGAATTGTTGCCAGCGATGAACTGATCAACCTTGCCCAAAGTGACATCTATTGGGATAAAATCGTCAGCACCGAGCCGGATGGTGAAGAAGACGTTTACGACTTGACCGTGCCTGGACATCATAACTTCGTCGCAGGTGACATTATTGTGCATAACAGCCTGGAGCAGGACGCGGATATTGTCATGTTCATCTACCGCGAGGAGATGTACAACGAGAATACGGAGCAGCCCAACATCGCTGATTTGATGATCTCCAAACACCGCAGCGGGCCGATCGGAACCGTTCAGCTCTACTTCAATAAGCGGCTGACACAGTTCCTGGACGCTGCCACGGTGCCGCGCATCTCTGACCCGGCGATCACGCCATAGCACGTTAACGTTCCAACGTTGTTTAAGGAGTATTGTGACATTGACTCGTTTTTCCGGTTTCCCGGAAGCCAAAGTCGCCGTCGTTGCGTTGCCGGACCTGGTCTTCACCGACCTCGTCCCGCAGATAGATGACCTGGGGGAGTTAAAGGTGACGCTGCTCGTGCTACGGCGGCTGGCGCAGATGCAGTCTGACGCCGCCCCATGGATCACGCTGGCGGAGTTGCAGGCCGATCCGGCGATCCGCGCGGCTCTGGGGGATGCTGTGGACGCGCAACTCACGGATGCGCTGGCCCGCGCGGTGCAGCGCGGCGTGCTGCTCGTGGCCGAGTGGCAATTAATCGGCGGGCCGGTGGAACAGCGTTATCTCGCCAACAGCCCGCGTGGACGTGCGGCGCTGCGGGCGATGCAGCGCGGCGTCGAACCGGCGCGCACCGTCAAAACGACGCGGCCCAACATCTTCGCCCTTTACGAGCAGACAGTTGGCCCGCTCACCGCCATCCTCAGCGAAGATCTAATCGACGCTGAGAAAACCTATCCGGCGGAGTGGATCGAAGAAGCGTTCCACGAAGCCGCCAGCCGCAACAAACGCAACTGGAAATACATTCACGCCATCCTCGAACGGTGGCGCACGGAAGGAAAAGATGAAGTCGATAGACGAGATCGTGAAGCAGATCCGCGACGCTACATCGAAGGCAAGTACAGCGACCTCATCCAGCACTGAGCGAGCGGGTGCTGCTGTGGGCGCCACAGCCGGCGATCTGGCTGCCGAAGGTGCGCTCGCGTCACCATCGCGCTCGATGTTGGGTCGCCCGGACTGTCCGCTTTGCCAGGGGATGGGCTACGTGCGGCTGGATGTGCCCATCGACCATCCCGACTTTGGCAAGCTGTTCCCCTGCACCTGCCGGGCGCGGGAAATCCAGGCGCAGCGCAGCGAGACGCTCAAGCTGTCGAGCAATCTCGCCACGCTGGAGCGCTTCACCTTCAAGACGTTTCGTCCGGAGGGCCACGGCCTTTCCCCGGAACTCCAACTGAACCTGCGCCGCGCTTATGAAACGGCGTTGGCTTACGCGCAGCGCCCCGCAGGCTGGCTGCTGTTGCGGGGCGGATACGGCTGTGGCAAGACGCACCTGGCTGCTGCCATTGCCAACATCGCCCTCGATCAGGGATCGCCAGTGATCTTCGTGACCGTGCCCGATCTGCTGGACTACTTGCGCGCGGCCTACGCGCCCACCTCGCCTACCAGCTACGACCGGCGCTTCGAAGAAGTGCGCACCGCGCCCTTGCTCATCCTTGACGACCTGGGCACGGAACACGCCACGCTCTGGGCGTTGGAAAAGCTCTTCCAGTTGCTCAACTATCGCTACATGGCCGACCTGCCCACCGTTATCACCACCAACCGCGATTTGGAAGATATGGAACCGCGTTTGCGCTCGCGCCTCGGCGACCCGAATCTGGTGCAGATCTCGACCATCCTCGCGCCGGACTTCCGGCAGGCGGGGGTGGATCATACCGAGTCCAACCTCAACACGCTGCCCTTATACGCCGATATGACGTTGGATGATTTCGATCTGCGGCGCGGCGAACTGGATTCAGTCGAAGCCGACAACCTCGAACGGGCGCTGGAACAGGCGCGCGCCTTCGCCGCCAATCCTGTGGGCTGGTTGACGTTCACCGGGACGTATGGCTGCGGCAAGACGCACCTGGCGGCAGGCATCGCCAACGCCCGCGCGCGCGAAGGACACCCGGCGCTGTTCGTCGTCGTCCCCGACCTGCTCGACCACCTGCGCGCCGCCTTCAATCCGCAAAGCCCTATCACCTACGACAAACGCTTCGAAGAGGTGCGCCGCGCGCCGTTCCTGGTGCTCGACGACCTCGGCACGGAGAGCGCGACGCCGTGGGCGCAGGAGAAGCTCTTCCAGTTGCTCAACTATCGCTACGTCGCCAAGCTGCCCACGGTGTTGACTACATCGCGTTTAATGGAAGATTTGGATCCCAAAATCCGTACCCGGCTGCTCGATGTGAGCCGCTGCATTGTCTTCAGCATCCTCGCGCCGGGTTATCGCGGGGGTGGGGCATCGCCGCGCCGCGCCAAATCCACCCGCACACGCGCGAACTCAAAGTAGCTATTGCAGTGTAGAACATTTGTGCTATAATTAAATATAACCGTTTGTTTTGTGAGTAATTTGTTACATCCATTGCGCTCTACAGGCGCAAAAGAGTATTTTGAGGTGTTTTTTGGGTGCAGGCGCAGCCCGCACCCAAAAAACACCTCCCATTTGCAATTCTTGATTCATGATTCTCGATTCTTTTTAAGGAGGGCTAGTATGGCTGACGAAGGACGACAGAAAGTATTAGACCAGACGGTCGCGCAGATCAAGCGCCGCTTTGGCGACGGTGCGTTGATGCGCCTGGGCGAAGCCACACACATGAATGTCGAAACGATTCCCACCGGATCGCTGGCGTTGGATGTGGCGTTGGGCGTTGGTGGCGTACCCCGTGGACGCATCACCGAGGTCTACGGGCCGGAAGGCTCTGGCAAGACCACGATTTGCCAACACATTGTTGCGGAAGTGCAGCGTCGCGGCGGCGTCGCGGCCTTTATCGATATGGAGCACGCGCTCGATCCCAGCTACGCTGCGCGTTGCGGCGTGGATATTGAGGGCCTCTACATCTCGCAGCCGGACACGGGCGAACAGGCGCTTGAAATCGCCGAGACGCTGGTCCGCAGCGGGGCGGTGGACGTCGTCGTGATTGACTCGGTGGCGGCGCTCGTTCCCCGTGCGGAAATTGAGGGCGAGATGGGAGATTCGCATCCCGGCCTGCAAGCGCGCTTGATGAGCCAGGCGCTGCGCAAGCTCTCCGGCGCAATCAAGCAGAGCAACACCATCATGATCTTCACCAACCAACTGCGCGAGAAAATCGGTGTGATGTTCGGCTCGCCGGAGACCACCAGCGGCGGGCGCGCGCTCAAATTCTACGCCTCGGTACGGCTGGACGTGCGGCGCGTGACGGCGATCAAGACGCAAGGAGAAGTGACCGGGCATCGCACTCGCGTGCGCGTGACGAAGAACAAGGTCGCGCCGCCCTTCCGCGTGGCCGAATTCGACATTATGTTCGGCGAGGGCATCAGTCGCGAGGGCGATCTGATGGACGTGGGCCTCGAACTGGATGTGATCGACAAGCGCGGTTCGTTCTACTATTACGATGGCGAACGCTTCGCGCAGGGCCGCGAGAACGCGAAGGTCTATCTCAAGGAGAATCCGGAATTTGCCAACGTACTCGAGGACTTGATTCGCAAAAAGCTGGCGGATATGAAGGATATCCCACTGGAATTCGGCGCCAATGTGGACATTGAGGAAGGAACAGCGCTTGAAGAGGAATATTAGAACGCTGAGGGAACAAACGCTAACTTACCTGCACGATTGAATCCGGCGATTCAAGCCTTACTTGCGACGCTTTTATGTGGTTTATGACAGCGGCGGGAGCGGCGGCGGTTTTCCTCGCCAAAGAGGTTAATGATGGGGGCAACGCTAGTAGCGCGTTGCCCCTTTTTTGTTATATGGCCTGTTTTACTGGACGAGTTGCACGCTAAAGTGATCTAGGACACGCTGGATGGGTGTGAAGATGGTCACGCTGGAGGAACCGGCGAAGAGGAGGCCCACCGCGCGTCGATCCATATCGAGGATGCCGGAGCCGGAGTCGCCAGGACTGCTCATGCTGTTGGTGATGATCTGATCGGCAAACATCGCGGTGCGCCCGACATAGTCCACGCTCACCGTCACGTCAACCTGGGTGATATAGCCATAGGTTAGCCCGGTGGTCCGCCCCATTTTTTGCACTTGCATCCCCAGGGCCGGCGTATTCACGCCGGTGGGCACGCCCAGGCCAAGGATCGCCGGGCTGACGAGATCGGGCGCATCCGGTTGCGCGAGTGCCGCATCCATCGCGTTGACACCTGACGTCTGTTGCACGGGTTGCAGGCGGTGGCTGGAGCCGGTCACACGGGCGACGAGGTTGAGCAAAGTAGCGACGCTGTTAGCGATCGAGCACTGTGACGGGTTTTCGCCGAAATCCAGTGCCATGAACTCGGACAGGGTGGCGATGCGATCGCTGGCGGTCCCGCCATCGGTCGGACCGGGCTGATAGATGGGATCGCCGATTCGTCCTGCGTTCGAGTTGGCCAGGACGTGATTGTTGCTCAGAATAAAGGGCGTGCCATTGCGCTGCACGAGCAAACCGAAGGTTCCTGCCGTGATATCGCGGTGGCCGATGGAAATGCCGGGTTGCGCAGGGCGATAACGGTCCCTGGGGCTTTCCGGCATCTGCGCCTGGATGCGTCCGGTTTCCACGACGTCGGTCGGCATGCCTTCTAGCGTTTTGGGGATGACGTTCTGCGGCGTCAGCAATTCACGCGAGACTTTGTGAGTCACGGAGACAATGAGGCTGAGTTCGCTGGTGGTTTGTCCCTCACTGACTTTGTAGCCCAATCCGCAGGCTACGACATTCTGCCGCTTGAATAGATCAGGCAACACCTGTTGATAAATCTCACGCGCTTGCGCCATAATGTGATTGCTCATCGCTCCTCCTCTCGAAAATTGTTACAAGTTTCAGGTTGCGAGTTGTCCCATAGCCGTATTCCGCCCGTAACCCTTACTCCTTACTCCTCTCCGTCGCTTCTCTGCGCTTTAACCTCGCCAATCGCCTCTACCCACACTCGTACGCCATCGAGCGTGTCGGGGATGCGGTCTTCGGGGCGTAGTTGTTCGAGGGGGACTTTGCGGGTGACGTTGACGATCAACGCGGGGCCGCCTACCGGCCGGCCATTCCGCATCCGTAGTCCAATGCCTACACCAACGACGTTGGCTTTCTTCAGCAAATCAGCCTCATAGCGCACCTTGACAGCTTGGATGCGCTTGATCGGAGTGTCTTCATTTGTCTTTGGCAACATATCACGCCTTCTTTCACTACTATTGTGCGAACCGCGCCGTAATCTTCAGTCGGATAGTCTGAGCGACGCATCGAAACCCTGCGCCCAAAGAAGCGCGAAGATTCCGCCCAGACCGCCCATACAGACCCAGAATCCCCAACCGGGGCCGACCGGTGCAGCGTGCAGTGTGCGCAGTGCGGGCAGTAGCCGGGCGAACGTCGCTGCGGCGGGTAGTCCGGTGACTGCGAGCCACGCTAGTAGAATCCAGGGCCGGTAGCGTCCCAGACGCGGCGCGAACCATACGGCCCCCGCCGCCGCCAGCATCGCGCCGACACCCCACCAGAAAGGAATACGCCAGCCCGGTGTGTGCCACGCGCTCACGACTTCGGGGTAGGGGGGGAGTGTCGCCAGGGCCAAACCCGCACCGGCGAGTGCGCCACCGATGCGCCAACCCATGGGCGCATCGGCCAACAAAATGGGCAGCAGAATCGCCAATCCCACCAACGGCAGTCGCAGGGCTTGCAGGTTCACCGACAGCGCGCCGGTTTCGATCTCCGGCAGCAGGCGCAGCAGGTCGAAGAGGTCGTAGGCGTTCCAGGCGAGCGCTGCGGCCCGGCGTCCCACCCACGGCCCGAAATAACCGACGAGGGCAATGCTCCACGCCGTCAACAATCCTATTTGCACATAGCGCTTCCAGCCCGGCATCATTTTTCCAATTCCCCAATCTCTCTACGGTTGTGAGAGCGAAAAGTTGTCGAATGCCGTCACTGCCGTTTCACCACGTTCGACTGCGTCGGCAAAGAGCGCCACGGCACCGGCCTCGCGCAGTGTATCGTTGGTGTGTGTGGCCAACCGCTCGCCATTCACCGAGAGGGATAGTGCGTCGCCCACGCAGCGCACCTCCAGGTTGTTCCGTGCTTTGCCGGTGTGGATGTTGTCACTGGTTTCGGGACCGACCAATGGCGTAGGCGCACCGTCATCGACTAGCATAATCAGATAGAAGCCATCGGCACTGATCGCCAGCAGATAGTAGTTTTCCTCATCCTGTTGACGGCAGATCACACCCATCCAATTGTTCAGCGTTCCCTGAACGTGCCGTACCTGCACCGTCGCTACGACATCGGTGTAGGTTTTGCCCGCGAGTGGCGCGTACACGCCGATGCCCTTACCACGATCTTCAAGGTAAAGCTCTCCGGCTTGGGCGTAGACGGCGCTTTCTGCCGTTTCGAAGCGCGCCCAGGCAGGGTTGGGCGGTTCGAAATCGTCCGTCAGCGGGGGCGTTGTGGATGTCGCAGCAGTGGTGGCTGCCGTCGGTGATGGTGACGTGGTAGGCGTGCTGCACGCTGCAATCAACAACAGAAGCAGGAGTGTGAACAGGTAAAGTGTTTTGTGCTGTGAAGCGGGAATCATGGTTGTACCTCTGTATTTTTGGCTCGTCGTCCATCGCTTCTATAGAATCGTTCGAAGATGTGTGGCTGCTTGACGACTTCCATCTGTTGTTGGTCCGCACGCTTACCGGCTGCCTGCATCGCGTGAGCCGCCGAGGCCTCATCTCCTGGCGGTGCAACAAACAGCAAGCGCATCTGGTTTTGTGTTAAGTGTTTCATAGCTAACCTGGATCAATCAATCGTTTTCATTGTAGCACAGTTTTTGTGAGAGTCATGGCCCGTCTGGCTTACCATGGATTTTTGGCCCAGAGCGGCATAAGGGTTGGAAATTTATACGTCTTGCAAACTCTAACCGTCTTGGTTATAATATAAACGTCTTGAGATATATAACGAGGAAAGGTTTTGATGGTGAAGCAGATGCACTTGCGTCGGGAACATCCTAATGCTGGCTTGGGCCTTTATTTACGTCGCCAGGCTGATACGCCTCTGCGTTACTTGTTCGAGCAACTCCTGCAGTTTCTCTTCGGTTGGATTCCTACACCCCTGGGTATGGGATTGCGTGCCGCTTTCTATCGCTTGATGCTGAGGATGGAAGGACTGGCTGCCATTGAGCCTGGCGTCAGGCTGCGTTTTGCTAATCACCTGCAATTGGGACGTGGTGCGTATCTCGATCAGGGGGTGTACATTCACGCTTGTCCACAAGGCGTGACGATTGGTCCTGGCACATTGGTCATGCATGGGGCGGTGCTCCATGTCTACAATTTCCGCGATTTACCCCACGCAGGTATCCGTATCGGCCGAGACAGTCTTATCGGTGAGTACACCGTGATTCGCGGACAGGGCGGTGTGACGATTGGAGATCGGGTCTATACATCCCCAATGGTGCAGATTATTGCAGTCAATCACGTTTTCGATGATCCGCAGCGATCGTTCGTGGAGCAGGGCATCACGACAGAAGGGATCGTGATCGAGGATGATGTGTGGATTGGCTCCGGGGCGGTGATCACGGATGGAGTGCGAGTGGGACAGGGTGCGGTGATTGCGGCCGGCGCCGTCGTGACCAGGGACGTGGACGCCCACACCGTCGTCGGAGGCGTGCCGGCCCGGCTTCTCCGCGAGATCGACGGGCGAACAGGCTTGCAGCATGGCGCAGTTTACATGTCAACCGAATCGTCCATGTAGGTTGGCCGTATGGACCGGAGAACAGGACATTAGGTGTATACCAAGGGGAAAACCAAACCGATAACGGTGCTCGGTGGATGATTGTGAATTTGCCATACAGTTGCACTATACACTAACTTTTTTTTGTCGATTCGCTGTATTTCATAATCAGCAGGGGAAATGTAATTGGGTTTCGAAGCCCCCTGTCGTTGAATAATCATGAGCTTTCTGACCAGCGTGCTTGTCGGAAGGGCGGAGCGTGGATAAAGGAAGAGCAGGTCGGGGTATGAGTGAAGACTCGCTGATTACGCTGGCGGATACAGGTTTGGGTACCACTTATGAGCGGTGGGCGCTTAACCGTGTGCTGCAGCGTATCCAGCAAGCATATCAGATCCAATCGGTCCTGGAAGGGCCGGGCGATGGCATGACCGGGATTGCGGGGATCAACTCGATTATCTTGGGGCGCCAGGGAATTCCGGTAACGCTGCATCTGTTGGATGCATCCGAGGCCGCCTATGCCGAAAGTGTGTGGAACATTCACGCGCCTCAAGCACCTCTTGAAATCGTTACCGGTCCCGATATTCGTTTTCCTGACCGGTCGTATGATTTGGTCTGGAACTTCAATGTTTTGACGTGCGCCCCGGATCCCGGTGTGCTGCTTGCCGAGATGACGCGCATCAGCCGGCGCTATGTGTTCTTTTGTGTGCTCAATGCCGGCAATTATTCGTTTTGGCTGCACCGCCTGCATCACAAGGTCGCCAAGCAACCGTGGGATCATGGGGATGTGGCCTTGATGCGACCGGCTCCATGGCGGGCGTTGCTGGCCGACAAGAATCTGCGCCTGTGCGAGGCCTTTTATCTGGATTGTCCCTGGTGGCCCGACATTGTCGATCCGGCTCAATTGCTGGTAGACTTTCTTCCCTTTCTCAAGCGTGCGCCGCAGAAAGCCAAGCCTGAAAACCGTATGAAGTGGGAACCGGAGACACTCCCTTATTTCGATCCGGTACGCTATCCCGAAATACACCATAAGATGCAACGTCTGGCATTTTTCGAGAACAGTCGATTCCCGTTACTCAAACGACTGTTTGGTCATCATTTTGGAGTTTTGGCGGAAAAGTTATGAACTCAATGGTCGGTGTGCTGGCTCGCATTCCGTTCTTCAAACTGTATCGTTGGGTTAATTGGCCCAGGATGCTCCCGGTGAATGTTACGCTGACGCCATCACCGCGCTGTAACTCGCGTTGCCTTACCTGCAATATCTGGAAGAAACGTGAGAACGAGCTGACACTTGAAGAGTGGGAGAAGGTGTTACAGTCGTTGGGTCAAACGCCCTATTGGTTCACAATCAGCGGCGGCGAACCCTTCTTGAACAGCTTGACCGTTGAGTTGGCCCAGATGGCGTATCGACTTTGCCGGCCCGGTATCATCAACATCCCGACCAATGCCATCCTTGGCAGCATCCCTGAGCAGGTGGCGCGTATTGCCGAAAGTTGCCCCAAAGCGCAATTGATTATCAACCTTTCCCTGGACGGTCTTGGTGAGAAACACGACCAAATCCGCGGTGTACCTGGCAATTTCGTGAAATTCGAGCGCACTCTGAAGGCGTTATTGGAACTGCGGCAAAGCCTGCCTAACCTGGCGGTCGGCATTCATACGGTGGTTTCCGTGTTCAGTGTCGGTCACTTGAATGAGGTAATGGCGTATGCCGACGCATCGGGGGCGGATCAGTTCATCACGGAGATTGCGGAATCGCGGGTGGAATTGGATACCGTTGACTTGCCGATTACGCCTGCGCCGGAAGTCTATGCCGAGGCCATCGATAGCCTGATAGAACACGTTACCAACCGTCGCTATAAGGGGATAGCCCGCATCTCGGAGGCATTTCGGGTTGAGTATTACCGGTTGGTCAAGCGTATTCTTAACGAGAAAGCGCAACTTGTGCCTTGTTATGCCGGTTGGGCAAGCACCCAGATTTATGCTGACGGCACTGTCTGGCCTTGTTGCGTCCGTGCCGACGACCTAGGCAATCTGAGAGATGTTGGCTATGATTTCCCCGCTATTTGGTTCGGCGAGAGGGCTGAAGCAGTGCGCCGCAGCATCGCAGCTAAAGAATGTTACTGTCCACTCGCCAACGCTTCTTACACCAATTTGCTCCATGATATTCCGACGTTAGCCCGGGTGGCGACGAAAGTTGTGGGGTCCTCAGCGGTTCTGCAGAGGATAAGAGATGTTTACAGCAGATGATCTTTCGGTAGTGATTCCTTGCTATAACGGCAAGCAGACAATCCTCGCTTGTCTGGAGTCGCTCTATCATCAAGATGAAGCACCCGGCGAGGTGATTTTAGTGGACTCCTCTGCGGATGGTACGCTGGAACTGGTGGCGAAACATTACCCGGAGGTGCATTGCTTTCATTTCCCGTATCGTGTGTTTCCAGGGCCGGCCCGCAACCAGGGCGTTGAAATCGCCAAGGGCAGAATTATCGCTTTCATCGATGCTGATTGTATCGCCGCGTCCGATTGGACTGCTCATATCGCGGCGCAGCACGCTGCCGGTCATCAGATTGTGGGGGGAGCCGTAGAATTAGGTAACCCCAATAGCGCGTTGGCTTGGGCGGGACATTTGATGGAATTCCGCGAGTTCCTGCCAAAGGGGCCAGCCCATACGATGATGCATGTGCCAACCTGCAACATTTCCTATCGGAGAAATCTGCTTGAGGAATACGGAGGTTTTCCGGATTCTTACTACCCACAAGAAGATCTATTGTTTAACCATCTATTGCATCGTAATGGCTTCACTATATGGTTTGACCCTGCGATCCGCGTCAAGCACTTCTGCCGGGATAATTTGATTGGCTATCTTTCACATCAACACCGCATAGGAAGGGTCACATGCGTGACGTTATCTCGCACCCAAATGCAAGGCTCTGAAATTTCACGTCGTCCATGGCTGGCATGGCTCGCTGCACCCGGTTTAGGCATGCTTAAATACCTGCGTACTACTACTGCTTTCTTCGGTTTCGCACGGGCAGAATCGTTCAGACATCCTGGCTTGCTGGTGGTATTGTTGCTCGGTTCCATCTGGTGGGTACGCGGTTTCGCGGCAGGGGCGCGAACCGGTCTGAGCGGCATTCGTGGGGTTATTGATCCTGAGGAAAACATTTTCATCTTGATGAAACAATGCTCGAGAGACCAGGACGACAGAGAACCTGGAAATTAACAAGATCAGCAAATTTGACGTGCCGGTACTGGCATTTCACTTGTGCTATCGATTTGCCCGTTAATCGGCAAGCGGTGTGGTTGTACTTGAGGACGGTTTTTGGGGTTAGCGAGTGCGACTTAACATAAACATCAGGTTTTAGTCTCAAATTGTGAAAGAGGTATTTATGGCTGACTGCAAATTCCCGCTGGTTGTACTCCCGACCTATAACGAGATCGACAATCTCTCCCCGCTCGTTCAGGCTGTCCTTGACCAGGATGTTGCCCTTGACATTCTTATCGTTGATGACAACTCGCCCGACGGTACGGGAGATGTTGCGGATGAACTTAGCTGCGCCCATGCCAACATACACGTGCTCCATCGTCCTCACAAAGAGGGATTGGGACCGGCTTACATAGCCGGATTTAACTGGGCCATGTCCGGTGATTACGATTGTGTCTTTGAGATGGATTGCGATTTCTCGCATGATCCGATCGAATTGCCCCGTTTTCTGATCGAAATACGCAACGCCGATCTCGTCGTCGGTTCGCGCTATGTGCGGGGTGGCAGTACCCCGGACTGGGGGCTGAACCGCCGTTTTCTCAGTGTGGGGGGGAACCTGTTCTCGCGTGTGTTACTGCGGCTCAGGACGCACGACTGCACGGGCGGCTATCGTTGCTACCGGCGCGAACTGCTCCAGCGCATTCCATGGGATGCAATCTCGGTTCACGGCTATGGCTTTCAGGTCGGCGCCGTCTACTACGCTGAACGGTTAGGCGCCAGGGTTAGGGAGTTCCCGATCAAGTTTTGGGATCGCCAGGTTGGACGCTCGAAGATGTCCCCGGATATCGTCCGCGAGGCGTTCAAATATGTCTTTCGTCTGGCTCTCTGCGATGTAGGTCTGATGCGGAGCACACCCGGCGCGGTACCGGCGTCCAAAACCCTACAGAAGTATATGTCGTAGATGGAACCCTAGCTGATGCCTGCGTTATCACCGCTACACATATTGGTCACGGGGGCAACCGGTTTTATCGGGGGACGCCTGGCGCGCTATCTGGTCGCACAAGGACACCGGGTGCGGGCGCTGGTCCGCCGCGAGACGCTGGAATTGGCGGCGTGTGGCGTGGAGCCAGTTCGGGGAGACATCGTCGATGCTGACGTAATGTATCCTGCACTGCGGGGCGTTGAGGCAGTTTTCCACTTGGCAGCCGTGCGGGATGTGTGGGGCACGCCGGAGACGGTTTACCGGCAGGTCAACGTTGACGCGACGCGTTCCTTGCTCGATGCGGCGAAAGCATCCGGCGTGCAGCGCTTTGTCTACTGTAGCTCCGTCGGTGTGGCGCGCTATCCGGGCAATTTGGTTGCCGACGAGACACTGCCTTTTTCAAAACCAACCAGCCAGGTGCTTTACCATCACACCAAAGCTCAGGCCGAGCAGATGGCGCTCGATGCGCAAGCCATTGTGGTACGCCCGGTGATTACCTATGGTCCGGGAGACGAGAATGGCTTTGTGACCCGTCTGATCGCATTGTTAGCCCAGGGACGATTTGTGGGGATAGGAAACGGGCGCAACCACGTGGACCTTGTCTACGTGGATGACTTGATCGCCGGGATGCTGGCCGCTCTGCAGAAGGGTGCCCACGGACGTGTCTACATCCTCTCCGGTACAGCGCCGGTCGAGGTGCGCGTGTTGTTGGATCAGATTTGCAAGCTGCTGGGACGGAAACCGCCACGCTTGTCCATACCAACGTCCGTCGCACGGCTGGTCGGGTGGGGGATGGAGATGTTGTGGAAGGGAGTCCTCAATCCGCTGGGGTGGAACGACCATTCGCCTTTCATCACCCGCGACAAGGTCGCGACGTTGACGGTGGATCGCGGCTTCAGTCACAAGCGGGCGAGTCTGGAGTTGGGATACCAGCCAAGGGTAGGGTATGGCGAGGGTTTACAGCGTACTCTGGAGTGGATTCGAGCGCAAGCCGCTGGTTAGCTCGAGTTTTTGATGGGGAGGCATGATGAAACAGGCCAGGGATGGAAGCACTCAACTCACTGTTGTGCTCCACGGTGTGCGGCTGACGCTGCACTCCGAACGGGATGATTTCATTGCCTTCGCTCGCGCCTATCTCGCGCCGCTGATAGACAGCACTGTTGAGTCGGACAATAAAAGCGTGTCGCCACACATTCACGTCCAGATGACGTGGGCCGCGCACGCACCGGCGAGCGAATCGTCTGACGATATGGAGCAGTTGGGGCGTCGCCTCCGGGCCGGGTCGGGGAGGCTCCGTTTCACCGAAATCTGGCAGTTGCCGGGATTGGCGCTGGATGTGACGTGGCACGATGAGATGTTGACCGTCCATGCTGCGTATACGTGGCCGTCGCGGCGAGCGCGTTGGCTGGCGTCGTTGCTGCCGGCAGCGCGGGAACGCCTCTTCGTGGGGCTGATCTATTACCTGGTCTACTTCCCGTGGGCATGGTGGCTCGAACGAGAGCGCGGTTGGACGTTGTTGCACGCGGGGGCGGTCGCTGCGCCGGCCGGCGCGGGGATGTTCGGTCCGCAGGAAGGTCTGATTCTCGCCGGACTACCGGGTTGTGGCAAATCTACCACATCGTTGTCTTTCTTGAACCAACCGGAGTGGCAGATTGTGTCGGATAACCTCGTATTCACCGATGGTCAGCAGGTTTTCGCCTGCGTCGAACCGATCCACGTGGACGAGAGGACGCGCGCGCTCGTTGGCGACGGGGACGCGTTGAGCGGACGCGTGTGCTCGACCGGACGGCGCTTTTCGCATGGGAGACAGGATTACGAAGTGAGTGCAGCGGCGCGCACTCTATCCGCGACCCCGCGCGCGTTGGGATTCCTCCATGTGGGGCATGAGACGACAGTCCGTCGCCTTGATTCGGCGGACAGCGCGCGGCGCTTGTTGGCGAACGATCTCCTGGCCAAGGAGTGGTTAACCTACCAGGAAAGCGCTGCCGCGCTGCATCAAATCTGGCGTGACGTTGGTGACCAGGAACGGCGCCGGGCGAACTTGTTGGCGCTGGCACAATCCGTGCCGTGCTATGCCGTGGCTGTAGCCCGTGGCGAAAACGTGAGTCGCGCGGTTTCCACTATCCTTCAGACAATGGGGGCTGACATTTGACCGCGAACGGCCGCAAGACGCCCGATTCCACTGTGTTCGTTCTGGCTCCGCCAGAACTGCCGCCGGATCCTCTGGCGATACAGACATTGGAACGGATCGGGCAGTCGGGCCTGCTGGCTGCTCCGCCAGTGGCGCTGCCGGATTTGCACGTCAAACCGCGTTTGGAGACGCCGTCCAGCACGGCGACGGCAACACGGGATACCATCGTGTTGGGTCTGACCAGCCCGTCGCCCAACTGCGGCATGGCGCTGGCCCGCACGGCGCTGACCGTAAACGATCTAAATCCCGCATCGGTGGATGCACTGTTCGGTATGCTGGCGCGTCGTCTGCCATTTGGGAAACGCCCGTCGCCGGCCCTTACCATGACCGAGATGCTGGATGTGCTGAAACGCGGCGCGGCAGCGGCTGTCGAGCTGTATGGATTGGATCCGGTCACGCCACACTACATGGATCAAGAAGGTAATGCGGTGTCACCCGAGGCCGAAATCGCATCTGTGCAACGGGCCATTCCCGCTGCTCTGATAGAGATCGGCAGATGGGAATTTGGGCAAGTAGGACGCGGAAATCACTTTCTGGAACTGCAAGTGATCGAGGAGATTTGCGATGCGACCGTCGCACAGGCTTGGGGTTTGACCACGGGGCAAGTCGTCGTGATGTTCCACGCTGATTCCGGTCATCTGGGGGCTTTTGTGGGACGGCTGTATGCTCATCGGCGGAAGAACAGTTGGCGGGGCCGGTTGTACGAATGGCGGATCAAATTGCCCTTCCAATTGACAGCGGGGCGCCCAGGTCGTCTCTGGCAGCGCATCACCTACCATCTCCTACCCCGTCGCTGGACGCCCATCCCGGCGGATTCGGAAGAAGGGCAGCGGGCACTGCTGGCGCTTCAGGCGGCGGCGAACTATGCTTATGCTAACCGGGTGGCCGTGCTGGCTGCGCTACAGGAGGGCATACAGATGGTGTGGAGACCGCATTGCGCGCCACCGATGTTGCTCTGGGACGCACCGCACAACGGCGTCCGGCGCGAATTGTTGGGACCCGATGGACAAGCGTTGTGGGTGCATCGCCATAATGCAGCCCGGATCGCGCCGCCATTTGCCCTCCCGGCCGACAGCCCATACCGGGAAACAGGCCAGCCGGTGCTCATGCCGGGCACGGAACGGATCGCGTCGTACCTATGTGTGAGTGGAGCGGAAGCCGCAACTTCCCTCTATTCGGTAAATCATGGGGCGGGACAACTGGCGATGCGGATGGGCAAACCGTCACCAGACGCCGCGGCGACGCGCGTTTACGGCTATGATGGCCAGCCGCCTGTTGAACGCCCGCACCTCTCCGCTGATGGTGTGGTGGCGGTAGTGAAGGCTCTGACCGGTGCCGATCTCGCGCGTCCGGTTGCCCGGCTGCGACCGGTAGCCGTATTGAAAGGGTAGGGTGCGCGCGTGACGTTTTTCCGCAACGTATTAGGAACTTTCGGCACAGAGGTCCTCACCGTCGGATTCAATATGCTGCTTGGCATCCTGACCGCGCGCCTGCTGGGGCCAGAGCGACGCGGTATCCTGACGCTGGTGATGACGTTGCCCCTCACGCTCGTCCACTTTGCTGACTTGGGCGTTTCGCAGGCCAACATCTACCTGATTGGACGGCGCAAACGTCCGGCGGAGGCCATACTGACCAATTCGCTCGTGATTGCCTTGGGCAGTGGCCTGGTCATTGCCGCTGTGCTCTGGCTATTACGCGATTGGGTGCTCGATACGCTGTTGCGTGGCTTGCCGGCGCCTTACTTCGCCGCTATCCTGCTGTTGTTGCCGTTGCTGCTGCTCTACACCTACTGGATCGCAATTCTGCGCGCCTGGGAGCGTTTCCGCCTGGTCAACCTGTTGCTGTTGTTGATGCCGGTCTCGTTGTTGATTTGTGTGACGCCGGCGTTGCTGATCTTCCAGGGGCGTGATGACAGCCTTGAGTGGGCGACGGCGGCTTACCTGGGTGGCAGTCTGTTGGCTATCGGCGCAGGTCTATTCGTGGTCGCCCGTCAGGTGCGTCAGCAGTCGATGGGCCCGGTCAGACTGTTCGATCGTTGCCTGGCCCGTGAGTCGCTAGGTTACGGTTTGAAATCCTACGTTCAGAATCTGATGGGGCATCTGGCTTACCGGTTGGATATTTACCTGGTGGCGTTGTTCCTCGATCCGCGCGATGTGGCCTTTTATTCCATTGCTGTTTCCATCGCTGAACTGGCGTGGTATGTTCCCAATTCTGTCGGCATCGTTTTGTTTCCCAAACTCTCCAACGAGGTCGAGGAACGTATTCACCCACTGACGGCGGAAGTCTGTCGCCATACCTTTTCCATCACTTTGTTGATCACAGCAGGGGTGACGATTGCCGGCATCATTGGGATCCCCCTCCTGTACGGCGCTGAGTATCGACCGGCAATCTTCCCGTTGTTGGCGCTGGGGCCGGGGATTGTGGTAATGAGCCTGTACAAGGTGCTGACTCGTAACTTTTCCAGCCGTAATCGGCAGCAAGTGTCTGTGATTACCGCCTTGATCGGTCTGGCGCTCAACGTCATTCTCAACGTGTTGTTGATCCCGCGTTTTGGCACAGTGGGTGCGGCCCTGGCCTCTTCAGTCGCCTACGCGGTGATGAGTGTGGCCCTGCTGATCGCCTTCCGGCGGGAATCCCAGCTCACGTGGCGTCAGATTGCCTTGCCTGGTCAAGATGACTGGAAACGATACACGCAACTCGGTCTATACCTGCGGACTAAATTTCAGGAGCGTAGCAAGCCAGATGCCGGATAGGTTGAGGGATGTTATAGTGGGGAGGAAACAGATTGCATGACGAAGCATATACATAGACTGGTGAAATTACCAGAAGAGGAAAGTCCTTCTACCGTTGCGCGTGTCTTTGAACCTCGTTTACCGGCTACTACTCAGTATCTGTTACTCGCGTTTAGCATCCTCATTGCTCTTGTGCTACGTTTCTACAAGCTGGGTGTATGGAGCTTTTGGATCGACGAACTCTGGTCGATAACGACTGCACTCAAGTTGAGAGCCTGGAGGGACGACTTATTCCAGTTTCACGTTCTTTTTTATTACATCATTAAGCCTGTCCTAACGTCCCTTGGCGTCACCGAGTGGAGTGCGCGGCTCGTACCGGCTGTGATTGGTGTCGTGTCCATCCCAATCCTTTACATCCCTACAAAGAAGATATTTGGCCCGTGGGTGGCGATCTTCGCGGCCTGCCTGCTGGCGATTGCGCCGTGGCATCTTTTTTGGTCCCAGAATGCCCGATACTATACTCTTTTACTACTGTTGTACAGCCTGACGATGCTTCTATTATACCGGGGATTGGAGACGGACCGGTTGCGGTATATTATTGCCGCCTGGATTATTTGGCTCCTTGCTTTGCTGACGAATCTGACAGCCGCCTTTCTTTTACCGACTATCCTGGTTTACGTGTTTTTATTGAAAGTACTGCCTTTTGAGAAACCACGTGGACTTCGTCTGAAGAACTTGTTCCCCTTCGTTTTGCTGCCGCTGGTCTATGTGTTTTACGAAGTCTATCGGGTCGTGTTTTTGGGCGAAGAACTACTCATCTCAAAGCTTTTAGCTTTCTTCTTCGTTGGCCAGCGTCTTATCTCTCTGCGCGTGGTAGCTGGGGTCGTTTATTACGTAGGCGTTCCGCTTGTGTGTCTAGCCCTGCTTGGCGGGGTTTGGCTTCTGCTGGAGAAGCGGCGTTCTGGACTGTTTCTTATGACGGGTGTCCTGGTGCCGCTTTTGATAGCGATTTCCCTTTCAATGTTCGTCTATGTTCACGATCGCTATGTTTTCTTAACGCTGCCGCTGTGGCTCATATTGGGTGCGGTCGCCGTGCAGGGCATCGTCTCGCGCATCGGGGGACATGGGCGTATCCTGGCGTTGGGTGTTGTCCTGTTGCTTCTGGCAGATCCGCTTGCTCAAAACTGGCTCTATTTTCATTATCAGAATGGTAACCGGTGGGATTGGAAAGGGGCTTTTGCCACGGTGCAGCAGCGCAAAGCTGAAGAAGATCCGGTCGTGACTACCTGGTGGGAGTTGGGCAAATATTACCTCGATGGTGAGGTCATATCGATGAATGAACTCGACCCGGTTGCGGTCGTGGAGCGCGACCAACGGATGTGGTTCGTGGACGACGGTTGGGTAAACCCCGCGCTATCAACGTGGCTTCAGGAAAATGGCGAGTTGATTGACGTGCGGGATGTGCAGATGCCAGGCAAGGCTTTCGTGGTGCGGGTCTATCTTTATGACCCGGAACAGCCACGAGCTGGTATGCCGTGAGCGCAGTAGAACGGTGATGACGGAGGGTATAGTGCAATGTCCAAGTGGTTGAATGGTATTGCCCGTTTTATCCGCTGGTGGGACTGGGGGCCTGGAAAAATACCGGTGCTCTGTACAGTTTCGTTCTATGTCGGTCTCGCTAACCGTGAGGTTTCGACAGCGTTCATTCGTGATTTTATCCTGTTTATCGCTTTTGCTGTGCTCCATTCAGCTCTGGGGTACGTGGCCAACGATTGGGGGGACCGCGAGCTAGATGCTCTTCATGGCAAACCCAACGCGTTCGCTTCACTTACCCGTGATCAGGGGCTTGCGGCTCTGGCAGGTTTGTTGTTTTTGTCAGTGCTGTCTGGTTTGCCCTTTGTTCTGCGCCCAGCGGTACTCCCCTTGTGGATGGGGTGGGTTTTCTTTGCCCTGGCTTATTCCCTTCGGCCACTGCGGCTCAAGGAGCGCGGCGCCTGGGGGCTGACCGTTTCCTCTTTAGCTCAATGGTGCTTGCCCACGCTGCTGACCTTTGCGGCGTTCAGCCGATTTGGCGGTTGGGATATGATCGTGTTCACGCTGGCCATCACGATTAGTGGTGCGACACTGGAAGTCTCCCACCAGCGGTATGACCGGGTGCGCGACCTGAGTACCCAAACCGGCACCCTGGGCAGCCGGATGCAGGCACTGAAGCTGGACCGGCTCCTTGCGATTGCGCTCTTTCTGGACAAGATCGCGCTTGGGGCTGTGCTCGTCGTCATAATCGTGAGGCTTGCCTCATTGACTATCGGTCCTTGGTCGATCTCGCCTGGCCTCCCACTCCTGGGAATTTATCTTGTCCTGTTTGCAGTCACGCTGTATGAGATGGCTCAATCACGGCAGTCTGGCACACTCCTCGATCCATATTATTCATCCCAACGTAGTGCGACGAAATTCTTGCACGAGACCTTGCCCAATCTGGGTATCCCTACTTACCTGATGGCGCTGGCGACGTTGTATCAACCTGTTAATGGTTTTTTGCTGTTCGCTTTTCTATTCTGGCGACTGGTGTTGGGGCAGGCGGATTGGCGATGGCTGCCACGAAAGTTGCAAACCTGGCTGGCTCGATAGATACCAGCCTGTCGTAATCCCGTACTCTTACTATTAGGTGTCTATGAGCCGCAATCGTATGGTGCAAAAGCTCGACGTCAAACTGTGGCTGATCGCCATCTGTATCGTGGGATTCCTTCTGAGAGTCTTGTATATCTCCCATGATAGCCTTTGGTTTGATGAGGTCGCCAGCTTTGTGAGCGTACGGCAATCCACGCTTGCCGGGGTCATAGAAACGATCTACCGAACCGAAAGAACACCTCCGTTTTACCTGGTGTTGCTGCATCTTTGGATTAGACAATTCGGATTCTCCGAGTTCTCGATGAGATTGCCGTCCGCGCTTTTCGGATTCCTGACGATACCGGTGATGTACGTCTTGGTCAGGGATTTGTTCGACGGAAAAGTCGCCATTCTGTCTTCGCTTTTTCTGGCGGTCTCACCATTTCATATCTGGTACTCTCAAGAAGCTCGTAGTTTCACAATGGCGGTTTTTCTGAACCTGCTGTCCATCGTGTTCTTTCTGAAAATCCTTAGACTGGGTCACCGGTCGTCCTGGGTGAACCGTTTGTCATACGTCTTGTTGACATGCTTGGCTTTGTACACCAACTACCTGGCGCTTTTCACAATCGTAGCGGAGAATATCATCGTTTCGTATGCATGGCTTCGGACGAAGACAATACTTCACCGGTGGATTGCTTTGCAGTTGTTTGTAACCCTCTTATCCGTTATCCCTTTGTCTTTTTTTCTGACAAGACAGGTGTTTACCGGCTATGAGATGGGATACAGTGGCCTCGTCGAGAGCGAGGGGGGCATGGTTGCACAGAGCGCAACCGCAGAATCCCCCGGTGCCCTCGACAACCAAACAGAAGGCACGTCATCGAAGATTGCGTATGTTTTCAGTCTAATCAGGGAACGATTCAAACTCGATTTAGAAAACTCACTGAAGTTCTCGTTGATTCACGTTCCTTATAGCTTTGGCTCGGGACTGAAATATGTCAATCGTCTGCCCTATTCCTGGAGCAGACCCTTTGTATACTTCTTCATTGTCCCTTCCGTTTTGTTGTTTGTGTCATTGTTTTTCTATGGGGTCTGGACAACAAGGCGCGATTTTCTCCTCCCGTTAGCAACCTTGTTTCTCGTTCCGATTATTGGTGCCTTTCTGATCGTGCTCCTGGACCTGAGACCTATTTATACCAGACATACCATTCAGTCATTGCCACTATTTTATGTTTTCGCAGCCCGAGGTCTTTGCTCTCTGCAACACCCTAAAGCGCGATTTGTTCTTCTTCCAGTTTTGATCGTTTCTGTGGTGGTATCGTTGGCAATCAACTACTTCGATAAGAAGGTGGATAAGGATGATTGGCGATACATTACTAGCTATGTTTTGCGTGATCTGAAACCTGGGGATTTCATCATCTTCCACGGAGAATTCTCCGATAGTTCTTTCTACTATTATGTTCTCCTCAACCCAGATAACAAGATAAAGTGGAAAGCGGAAAACCCGGACGCTATCACAGTTAGAACCAGAGACGGCTCTCTCAATTATTTTCTGGATAATGTAGAGAGTGTTTATGACAGTCTATTGGCTGAGGAAGAGCGAGTCTGGGTTATCACCTATTATGCCAAGGAAGAGGAAAGTTATTGTCTGAGAAGTCGTTTGGAAACGGATTTGGTACTTCGCCACCGCAATTCAAATCTGGGGAGAAATCTGCTTCTTGAACTATACGAAAATCCCCGAACTTACCGTGAGTGAGCGACTGCATTACGAATAGAGACGTTTGAAAGAGGCTTCGATGGACAGAAACAATCAAACACGAGTCTATGGGATAGTTTATGGACGACTATGATGTAATGGTTGTGGGGGGTGGGCTGTCTGGTCTTTCGGCTGTGGCTGCGATTGCTCAAGAAAGCGATGCGTCCATTGCCCTCGTTGAGGGTCGCCGCATTGGTAGCAATAATCCCACTCCATTGACTTTTGTTGATGTGGCAGAGCACTTTGGCCTGAACGAATATGTCCAAACCCGCTACCACCGATTTGTCTTTCACAGCGTGCTTGGTAACAAATCGGTCCATGCCTATGACCCGCCTATGTTGGTGGCACTCGACTATCGTGGTGCTTGTGCCGAATTGCTACGACGTGGTCAGGCAGGTGGGAACATCACAGTAGTCGAGAGTAAAGCCCTGCAGTTGCAGCGGAGCACCGGCGGACACTGGCAAGTGCATACTGCCGGTGGACACATACTCACCGCTCCTTTGTTGATTGATGCCTCGGGACGAGGGCTGTTTGCCACGCGCGCGTTGAATCTTCCTGGCCCACGGATGTTCAGCCACTGCTTCGGAGAAATCCTCGTCGGCGGCTCAGGATACGATCCTGAGGTAGCCTGTTACTTGGCTCCCACGGAACGTTTTGGGAATGGCGGAGGTTGGTTCTACCCATTGCCCGGCGGTCGGGTCAGTTTTGGCTGCGCTATGTTGAGTTCCGGGTTGGATCACCCCGCGCAAGCCTTGGAGGAAGGCTATCATCGCGCCCGGCGTGAATTCGCCCCTTATGCTGATTGGTTGGCTGAAGCCAAAACTGACCACATTGAGATGGGAACGATCCCCGTGTGTCCGCCCCGGCGCTTTGTGTACGATGGCCTTATGCTGGTGGGAGATGCCGCCGGACAGGCGACAATTTGGTCATGTATGGGGAGTGAACCGGCGTTGGTTGCCGGTCGGCTGGCTGGACGGGCGGCTGTCGAGGCTTACAGCCGCCGGGATTACTCCCAATCCACACTAGGAGGCTACCAACAGCAGTGGGATCAGGCCTACCGGCGTATCTACCGGCAAGGTATGCTGCTGGCTCCTGTCAGTTGGAACCAGGGTGAGGTCAGTTGGAATCAACAGATTCCTCTGGTGCAGCAACTTAGCTCTCAGCAAATGTTGGCCAGGCTGCGCACTAACTGGCCCTTGCTGCCCTGGTGGAAAATTGCATTCATCCGTGCTTACGACTGGGCTGGTCGTACCAGGCGGTATCTGGCGGGCCAGCTTGGCTCTCGTTAGAAGGGAGAACAATGCACCGGTCATTTTTACAAACAATGACCTTGATTTTGCTGGCTATATTGTTGTCGGAAAGCCCGACGGGGTGTCGTCCGGGGGTTTTTCAATTGACGGCATTGCAGGCCGGCACCACGGTCTATGCTGATTGGAATCAGGTCATCGGATCGGGGCCTACCTACTATGGTGTCGAGTATGGCTGGATCGACCAGGATAGTGACCTGTTCTTGGAGCGATACCGGATACTTCACCCTAACACACTGCGTGTGCAGGTGACTCAGGAATATTTTGAGAGGGTCAACGACAATGACGACCCTGACTTCTCCGAGATTGATTTTGACGTGACTTTTCCCGTCGACATTGAAGCCGGTAAGTCTGTGACCTACCGCGAGATGTTTTCTGCTCTGGCGATCGAGTTCCCGGACATGCGCTTCCACATTAATATGTGGCTTGCGGCCCGCTGGAATGCTTCCGACCCCGATGGCTATATGGGATTGGGCGGTGCTTTTCCCCCACTAAATTATGCCGAACACCGGGAATTCGTCCGCGAGTTGGCCCGCTGGTTGGTTGATTCTTGTGGGATCTCACCGGAGCGCCTCTCGTTTTCCTTCGTCAACGAACCTAACTTGATGCCGTTCTTTGTCGGGACACTGGCTGATCTGGTTCACATGGCCACAGAAACACGGACCGCCCTTGACGAAATCTCTCCCGAAATTCAGCTGATGGGCCTGGACGAAGTTCACGGCGTCGCTGGGACAGATGATTTCTACGCCCAGGGGACAGACGTCTGCTGTGATGCCTGGACCTTTCACGCCTACGAGCGGGGTGTTGCGCCGTTGTGGAATGCGCTCGATAGTCGCATCGAACATCTGAGTGGGTATGGGCCGGTATGGGCGACGGAGTTCGCCGACACCGACAATGGCAGTCCTGATGCCCAGATGGATTTTTCCACTCGCGAGGCCGCGCTGGGATTCGCCGAAGTGGTTGGCAGGATGTGGCCATCAGGCGTGGACGGTATCATTCACTTCCGGCTGGTCGATATGTATGTGGATCAGTTGGGAGGCTGGACCGGGCACGGACTCTTTGCCGACTGGCGGGGCACCAAAAGCGATGGCGAACCGTACGCACTTTATCCTACGTTCTGGGTGTTTGCCAATCTCTACGGGCAATTTGGGGGTGGTCAGATCGTCAGCGTCACCACAACGTCTGACCTGGTCGTCACGGGTGCTCGTCAGGATATGATGCAGCCTCCGCGCCTAGCTTTGTGGATTGTGAACCCCACGCACACTGCATACACCATGACGATCCAGATACCTTCCTTTCCCACCGCAATAGCGCATATCAGCGTTTTGGACAATTTAAGCGATAATACAATCGAAACCGAAATGGTAGAGGGTACGCCGTTGATTTTTGACATCGTGATCCCCGAGCGCAGCGCTTACACAATCGTTGCGAAACAGGCCCTATCTGCGGCGACATACCTGCCTCTGGTATACAGAGGCCTTTCGATTAGCGCCTCTAGTCCTATTTCGGCGATCCCTTAAGCTCCATAACACCCGATGCGCGTGTCGCCAAGGGCTTTTGAGAATTCTGGCGTTGACTGATAAGGCCGTTCCAAGAAAATAAACCATCAAAATTCTGACGTTCCCCAAGGGTTCGCCTGAGATATGGCGTATTTTGAATCTTGGAACTACCTAAGATGCGATGTCACATTTGAGATGATGTACCGAACAGGATACACGATGGCAGAAGATTCCATTCTCTGGCTCAACCAGATAACCCTGGCGCAGCATGCTCTGGTGGGCGGGAAGGCTGCAACGCTGGGACTCTTGCACCGGGTTGGGTTTCCTGTGCCGGATGGATTTTGTCTTCCTATCGATGTGACACCCCATAATATCGATGTATATTGGGAAGCCATTGTCGAAGCCTATCGCCGGCTGGCTCCTGGTGATGAAGCCGTTGCGGTACGCTCCTCTGGCTTGAACGAGGACTCACCTGGGGCCTCGTTTGCCGGGCAGTACGAGACGGTCCTCAACGTTCGGGGTATAGAAGCTTTACGATCGGCCATCGAGCATTGCTGGCAATCGGCGAAATCCTCTCGTGTTCAGGCTTACCGGTATCAGCACAAGTACGGTAATGATAATGAACGAATACCGCTACTTGTTCAGCGGCAGGTGTCGGCGAATGTGAGTGGCGTGCTGTTCACTGTGAATCCGGTGTCCGGTAGTAGTGAAGAGATGCTGGTTGAGGCTGTTCCCGGCCTGGCTGAGTGTCTGGTCTCCGGTCACATGACACCAGCACAATACCGTGTCAGTCGCCAGGGACATGTTCACGCCTTATCATCTCAAACGATATTGTCACCTGAGCAATGTCACGCGTTGGCGGACCTGGGTATTGGGATAGAACGTATTCTCGGATCGGGGCAGGATATCGAGTGGGCAATCGCTGGAGAGCGAGTCTACATCTTACAGGCGCGTCCTATCACCCGGAGTGAGAGCTCTCTTTCCCTCTCGCAATTCTGGACAAGGGCCAATATCGGCGAGGTTTTGCCCCATGTCATTACACCTTTAACCTGGACTGTGTTTCGAGCTACGCTCCTGAACCAGCCAACGCTTGTGTTGGACGAATCCGGCGACCACCAGCGCGAGCCTCGAGGCGTTACTCGAATCCACGGGCGCGCTTACATTCGCTTGGACGGTATGTTGGATTCTTTTTGCTACCTTCCCACAATCACACCCCTGGTGATGAGCCAGGTGCTGGGGGTAGATTTACCTCCGGCGGTGAAGTCTTATGTCCGCCCGGCAGGATTTTTGGTTCGGTTGGCGCAAGCTGCTTTTGTCCTGGACGCAATGGGCTTTATACCTCGGCTTTCCTGGATGACTAGAAGGATGCCACTTCCACCTGCCGTTGTTCTAGAGAACCTGGTAGAACTGGTGGCCTGGACAACGCGCTGTTTCCAGTTGCATCTCAAATGTACAGCCTATGCTATTGGCGTGTTCGGTCTTCTGAATCATTTACTCCGCCGGTGGATAGACGAGGAGACGAAGACACTTCTACCTCAAATTCTAACAGGAAGTGAGGACCTGCAAACCGCTGCCCAGGGCATCTCTCTCTGGGGTTTAGCCGCACAGGTACGGAAAAATTCCTCATTGCGGCAGACTCTGGAGGCCAATCTGAGTTGGTCTGCGACTGTACAAGAACTAAGTTACGTCGATGGTGGCCCGGAATTTCTGGAGGCTTTTCAAGTTTTCCTGGAGACAAATGGTGCCAGAGCGGCAGGTGAGTTCGAGTTGGCTACGCCCCGCTGGCGTGAGTCGCCTTCTTTTGTCGTGGAGGTGCTGCTCAAGTTTGTGCAGGCGCAGCAAACAGATGCGCTTCGAGACTCCAAAAGGCAGCAGCATCGGCAGACCGCTATAGCGCAAACGCTGGCTGTAGCGAATCCGGTGCGACGCTGGATTCTCGCCCGGCTTATTGCCTCATACAGGTCGTATACTGTCGCGCGAGAGAACATGAAATACCGGCTGATGGAGGGTTACGCCGCGTTACGCTGTGTCTTTCTGAAGATAGGTGCGGATCTGGTCTCTAAGAGCGCGATCAGCGATACCAACGATGTCTTTTTTCTTACACCGGCGGAAGCTCTTGCGCTGGTTTCGGGAAAGGGTGATGCGCTTCAGAAACGCGACTTGATCCAGACTCGCAAGACACACCATGCCCGCTACGAATCACAAATTGCACCGGATCTGGTGGTAGGTGATGGTCAGGCGCTTACAGACTTTCAAGTGGCTGGCTTGACCGGCATCGGATGCAGTCCTGGCATTGCGGAAGGTATCGCTCGCGTGTTGTTTGACATATCGGAAATGGATACCCTGAAGCCAGGAGAGATACTGGTCACACCGTATACTGATCCAGGATGGACGCCCTTATTTTTGATCTGCAAGGCTATCGTCACAGAGGTGGGCGGATTTCTCTCGCATGGCGCGACCGTTGCCCGCGAGTATGGTATTCCTGCCGTCGTCAACGTGAAAGAGGCTGCCAGACAGATCCACACGGGTGATGTTATCCGAGTGGATGGTGGAAGTGGCCGGATCATCATCTTAAACCAGTTCAATGCACGGTAGAAAGTGAGACATAGTCCTGTGCGTGCTCTGTTATTTCCCAGCTATCGCGGTAGTGGCTTCGGCCACATCGGTCGTTGTCTGGCTCTAGCCGAGGAACTGACCTGCCAGGGATGGGATGTTGCCTTCTTCCTCGGTCCGCCTCACGCTGACCGGGTGGCCGAAGTTGGTTGGCCCGTTTTTCGTCCTCCTGCATCACCGTCGCCGTTCCTGTCGCGTTTGCTGAAGGCTACGGTTGGCCGTCTGCATCCCACTTCCACTTACCTTTTCTTCTCTGATCTGAGCTTTCAGGTCGTGCGGGATGGCTTTCATACTCCTCAAGCAGTGCAACAAGAGGTGGCGTGGGAAGTCGACACCGTAAATCAATTTCGCCCTGATGTGTTGGTCGGTGACGTCTGGCTACTCACGGCCATTGTTGGGCGATTAACCGGCTTGCCTGTGGTGCAAGTAGTACGTTCGGCGATGCATCCAGCGGCCCCACAATTGGTTTGGTGGCGCGATGTGCCCGTCCAGATCCATTCTCCGGACGTGGTCTCGATTTTCAACCCGGCGCTGAAGCAGTGGGACTTGCCTCTAATCAGGCGTGCGGAAGATTTGCTGGACGGTGACTTGTTCCTTGTCCCCAGCATCCCGGAACTCGACCCACTACCGCCGCAGATTGAACGGAGCCATTATATCGGCCCGCTGATTCGCTCCGCCGCGAGTGGGCAGGCTCAACCGGAGTGGATGGCAGTATTGTCGGATGATCGGCCCATTGTTTACGTGACCGTGGGGGGCGGCTCCGATGCCGTGCGCGGGCTAGACTTGTTGCCTTTCTGGGAAGCGGCCTTTGCCGATACCGATTGGGAGGTCGTGATCTCAACCGGTGGCAAGCCGGTACCCCGCCGCCAGTATCGCAATATGCGTGTTTTTTCCTGGTTACCCGGCGCGGCGATGGTGGCCCGCGCTGACGTCGTCCTCTTCCACGGCGGCTACGGCACGATGATGGAGACGATACGGGCCGGCGTTCCCTCGGTGGTGTTGCCTTTCCATACTGAACAGGAAGGGAACGGCCGCCGGTTGGAGCAGAACGAGGTCGCCCGGGTGTTAGCGCCGGTTGATGGCGATTTGCTCCCTATGGAAACCCGGTGGGGCGGTGGAAAATTCACAGCACTGGCCTGTCGTCAGTGGTGGCTCCAACCTCACCAGGTACGGGCTGCGGTTTCCACAGTTCTGAATGACCAACGTTACAAGGCTAATGCTCGTCGCCTCTGCCATGCTCAGGTCACCTATGGCGGAGTCTCACTGGCATCAAAAATGATTACTGAGTTGTTACACCGACAATGATGAAAATGACGCGGCTGTGTGGCGTCGGGATTATCAGATTGAAGACTGATTGACTATTGTGAAGGGGGGAGACAATGATTAAAAAACTTATACGGAGGCTTGTGCCGGCCTGTATCCTCGCGGGAGGATTGCTGTTCGGCGTGATGGTCCTGCTTGCTCGGGCCGACACTCCTATCGTCGATCTTTCTGCGGGTGAGGAAGACTTCCGCGTTGTGGGTGAGAGCGCGTTGGATTGGATGGGCGAGATGACCACCGGCGATATCAACGCCGATGGCATCCCAGATTTGATCGTCGGGGCATCCGGTTATGATATCACTGGTACAATACCGATTACCGATGCCGGTGCGGTCTATGTGATCTTTGGCTCAGTTGACTTGAGCCAGACTCTAAACCTAGGTGATTTTGGTCAGAACGCCGATATTGTTTTTTATGGTTGGCTGGAAAATAGCAGTGCTGGCCATGTCGTTGCTAGTGGTGATCTTAACGGTGATGGGTACGCCGATATTGTCATCGGCGCCGATAATTTCTATAATAGTGTTGGTGCGGTCTACGCGGTTTATGGTCCGATCACCGAGACGTTGACTTCATCGATCTACCTGAGTGATACGGAGCAGGTCGACTTGACTATTTATGGTCAGGATAGTGGTGACCATTTTGGCCGGGCGGTCGCGGTCGGCGATGTCAATGGCGACGGCATAGATGATTTGATCGGCGGCGCTTACCTGGCGGATCGGCCAGGAGGTGCTGATAGCGGCCGGACTTATGTTTTCTATGGCAGCGAGACTCTGAGTGGCACCATTCGTCTCGATCAACCCCCCTGGGATGCCGACGTGATCATTACCGGTACGAACGGCAGTCGGCTGGGTCGTTCGCTCGCTACCGGTGACGTGGACGGCAATGGCGTTGACGATCTTATCATTGGTGCGCCCTTCCAGGCAATTGCTGGGCCCGAGGGGCCAGGAGATGTAGTTCTCGTTTATGGCAGCGTTAACCTTTCTTCGACCATAGATTTGCAAATTGACAACATTACCGGTCAGGGCCTGGGGCTTCGAGTTCAGGGTGTTAATGATAATGATGCTTTTGGTTTCTTCGTTGGCTCCGGGAACATCAATGGTGACCGGAACCCGACCACACCTACTATAGGCTATGACGATGTTCTGGTGGGTGCCTATTTGGGATCCGGAAGGGGCATTGGCTATATTCTGTATGGCGGCTCCGAGATCACTACTGGGATGACCATCACCTCTGGCACCTGGACGGTCCCCATCTCTGACTTTGTCAATGCCGCCATCTTCAATGCGGCTGACCCTGGTGATCGGTTGGGCCGGTCGGTGTCCAGCGGAGATGTGAACGCAGACGGCTACGACGACTTTGTCATTGGTGCGTCGCATGCTGATCCCGATGGTCGCTCCAATGCCGGCGAGGCCTACGTCTTTTACGGGGGGACTCATCTCTCGGGAACCATCACCATCAGTCCAACCGGTAACACTGACCTGACGGTGCTAGGTCACCGGGCGAACGACGAGGCCGGCCGTTCCACGGCTGTCGGCGATCTCAACGGCGACGGCGTGCCTGACCTGATTGTCGGCTCGGTGATGGCCAACACTGGTACAGGAGAGGTTTATGTTATCTGGGGGCCGGCCGCCACTGCCATTTCCATGACGGCCTCTACCGACGTGATTACCGTCGGTCAATCGGTGACTTTCACCGTCACAGCCAGCAACGATTACAGCCAGACCTGGGATGTGACCGGTTACAGCACTGCGTACACCACATCATTCGCGGCCGGCGGCGCGTGGAACCAGAATCATTACACCGCCGAAATCGCCGGTACGTGGATGATGACTGCAGCCCATCGCGGACTGACTGCCACTACGGTCATAACTGTAGTTCCCAACACGGCTTCTATCACCCGTTCTGTAGTCGCCACGGGAACCATTTCATTCGCCCCGCTGCCCGTGACCATCGTCGTAGAAGATCGTGGCCCCGACAACTGCTTGACTGAGATCTCGGTAACGCAGTTCGAGCAAAACCATCCGCACGCCACCACTGATAACCTCCGAACTGGACGCTATTGGGCGATTACGCAGAAGGATTGTGGATCGGGTGACGTGTTTACGGCTACGCTTAATTTGCCTTTGGGAAGCCTGTCGCAGGAAGATTCCCCCAAATTATGCCGTTGGGCGGATGAAGGCTGGGATTGCGCCGAGGATGAGGATCATATCGTCGGGACTGACTCCATTACACGCACTAACATTCATGCATTTTCCTTGTGGACGGTGGGCTATAAGGTTTCCCCTACTGCGCTTACTGTATCTGGTCTGACAGCACGCGGCGCGAGCTGGGGGGCAATGTTTGGTAGTTTGCTGGTGTTGGTTGCCGTGGCATTGCATCTACCGCGCAAACGGCGACGTCGGTGACCCGTCTGGTTGGTAGGGGGTTCTCACGTAGCAAGCCATACATACGGGGACCAAAGTTTTGACCGCGAATAGACTGGTGAGATTGGCGGTTTAGTTTTCGAGGAGGCCGGAAATGTTACGTTGTTGTGTCGCTACGATGGCTTATAACGAGGAAGTTTGCATTGGCCGGATGATGGAAGCGGTGTTGGCGCAGCAGCTGAATCAGGTGGAAATTGCCGAGATCATTGTTGTCGCCAGCGGATGCACTGACCGGACTGAAGAAATCGTTCTAGAGTTTGCCCAGCGAGATCCACGCATCCGTTTAGTGACGGAGGCTGTCCGGAGCGGAAAAGCCTCGGCGGTCAATCTGTTGCTCCGCCAGACAACACAAGAGATCATCGTTTTCGTCAACGCCGATAATGTACCAAGCCCGGATGCAATCGAGCACTTGGTAACGCCATTCCAGGATCCGGTGGTAGGGATGACCGGCGGTCGGCCGATTCCTGTAAACGATCCTCATGCGTTTATGGGGTACGCTGTGCATTTATTATGGTCGCTGCATCACCAGATCTCGCTCCGCCAGCCCAAAATGGGAGAGTTGATCGCTTTCCGCAATTTCTTCCACCAGATTCCGTCGGATTCAGCGGTGGACGAGGCCAGCATTGAACCACTGATCCGCGGACAGGGATTGCGCTTGCACTATGCGCCTGAGGCTGTCGTCTATAACTGTGGTCCGGAGACGGTGGCAGATTTTCTCCGTCAGCGACGCCGCATCTACGCCGGTCATATTTACGTTCACAAAACGCTGGGCTATGGGGTTTCGACGATGAAGGCAACGCGCATCCTAAGATTGCTGTTGTTCTCACCTGGCGTGAAGCGGGATTGGCGGTTTGTGCTGTGGGGATTAGCTACCGTAGCGCTAGAGGCGTATGCGCGTTTGTTGGGGGCAATAGACTACAATGTGCGGAAACGCGAACACACCGTCTGGGAAGTTGTAAAAACGACAAAGGTGGCCGTCACCGCGCCGACGCCATCTACGTCGGCTACTGATCTTAGTGCACCGCTGCCGCGTTGAAAATGGCGCTCTCATAACGCATGTATTGTCATAGCTGGGTGGGGCTTGAAGTGTTGCTCGTGGAATCACTACATAATTTGATGTGACGTTAACTTTTTCCCCTGTCGATTTGGTGTATCCTATAATTAGCAGGGAAGATGTGATTGGGTTTCGAAGCCCCCTGTCGTTGAATAATCATGAGCTTTCTGACCAGTGTGCTTGTCGGAAGGGCGGAGCGCGGAATAGAGAAGGCATCGATATGTAAAACAGCCGCATAAACGGGAAAGTGAGGTGTAGATGGTGGCAGTACCGGAAACAGTGATGAAGAGTGTGAAGGTTGAAGAGGCCTGTTTATTGGAGCAGGTAGGGATTCCGCAGATGCTCTCGGTTGTTATTCCAGCTTACAATGAGGAAGCCGGCATCGCGGCGATCGTGGAGCGTGTCTTGGCGGTGGAACCGGCGCTGGCCGAGATCGGACTGCAACTGGAATTGCTGGTGGTCGACGACGGCTCCAAAGATCGCACGGCGGAAATCGTGCGCGGCTATCCGAGCGTGCGCTTGCTCCAGCACAACCCCAATCGTGGATATGGCGCGGCGCTCAAAACGGGCTTCTGCGCGGCGCGCGGCGACCTGCTCGGCTTTCTCGATGCCGATGGCACCTATCCACCGGAGTCGTTCCCCGAACTGTGCCGGGCGGTTTTGGATGGCGCTGACGTGGTCGTTGGTTCGCGGCGTTCCGGCGCGGCGAGCGGTATGCCGTTCGTGCGCAAAGTGGGCAACTTCATTTGGGCCAATCTTGTCACGGCGCTTAGCGGAAAGCCGGTTGTCGATCCGGCCAGCGGGATGCGCGTCTTCAAACGGGAGGCGTTGACCCGGCTTTATCCATTGCCCGATGGATTGAACTTTACGCCGGTGATGAGCACCCGCGCGGTCCATGAAGGATTGAAGTTCGCCGAAATTCCGATGCCCTATGAAGAGCGGGCCGGCCGCTCCAAGCTCAGTGTTGTGCGCGATGGCATGCGATTCCTGCAAACGATCATCTGGACGGCGCTGACGTATAACCCTGCCCGGCCGCTGGGCGGTGTGGGCTTCGGGCTGTTCTGTGTCGGAGTGTTGATTGCCCTGGGATTGGTGATCTTGCGGTTGAGTGGCGTGAATCAACTTGGGCCATGGGGGGTTGCCGGGGTTTTTCTGGCGATGATCTTGGGTCTGGTAGGTTTCAGTCTGTTTGCTCTCGGCGCGACCTTCAATTACCTGGTGGCCCTGTTCAACAAAGATGTGGTGCAGAAGGGGCTATTTGGCAAGCCAATCTTCGATCCGCCACTGGATCGCTCTTTTGGGTGGATGGGACTCGCTGCGATGGGGGGCGGCTTCGTGATAGGTACCATTAGCCTGATTTTGGGCTTGAGTGGCTGGGATATCACCCGGTTGTGGTTCTATCTGACAGCGGGCGCAATGCTCGTGTTAATGGGTGTGCAACTGGTGATCTTCTGGGTCATCATGCGCGTTCTGGATGAATTGAGCCAACGTGAAATCCTCATCGGCGCTGATATGGACCGTGATTATATAAGCTGACTATGCGGTCTATAGCAACTTCATAACACAACTATAAGGTATGCTTCAATGGTTCAACAAAGAATTGTAGCCCCCAATTTTCCTAACACCGACGCGCTCCTTTACGAGGAACTGGCTAAACGCTCGTCAAGTGCCGTTGATATCCTTTTCGTCAATCCGCCTGCGCCCGATGGCGGCATCTGGATTCGCAGCCAACACCGGGTGGGACGGCGCTCGCGCGAAGGTATGATCTGGCCGCAGGTGGACCTGGCACAGATGGCGGCGCTCTTCCCCGATCTGCACGTTGAAGTCATTGATGCGATGCCTGAGCGGATGTCATGGGCCGAATTTGAGCGGCTGCTGGATGAGAAGCGCCCGCGTTACTACGTCACTCAGGTGACTGCGCCCACGTTGCAAAACGACATGTACGGCGCTTTCCTGGCCAAAGCGCGCGGCACCCTCACCATAGCCTTCGGCACCCACGTCACGCCGATGCCGGCCTCGACGATGAAGTCTTATCCGGCTTTGGATTATGTGTTGTTGGGAGAACCGGAACTGACGCTACGTGAGCTGGTCGATGTTTCGGAGAAAATGCGGAACGGCGCAACCGCACGAGGAGATGGCAGTACCGCGAAGGATGTTTGGTGGCCTGACGCTGAACCGAAATTCGCCGCGCGGTTGGAGCGCCTGTTCACCACACACGATCCTGATTGGCATCCTCTCTGGCGCGACACCAATATTCCAAACGGCAGCGTGCCACTCGCCGGGATCAAGGGCCTTGTCTGGCGCAGCGGCCCTGAAGTGGTCATCAACCCTTCGCGTCCTTATATCGCTAACCTCGATGACTTGCCGCTGCCGCGCCACGATTTGTTGCCTCTCAAAACCTATCGTGCGCCGTTGGTCGGCGGGCCGTATGCCTTCTCCGTCCCTAGCCGGGGCTGTCCGGCGGCGTGCCGTTTCTGCATCAAGCACGTCTCTTACGGCTCATCGGTACGTTTCCGCTCCCCGGAAAATGTGGTGGATGAGATGGAAATGCTGGTGAACCTGGGCGTGCGCAAGATCCACATGTACGCCGACTTGTTTACCGTCAACCGCGAGCACGTCATGGGCATCTGCGAGGGCATCCTCGAACGAAAATTGCCGGTCCGCTGGACGTGCAACAGCCGGGTAGATTTTGTCGATCTGGAGTTGCTGCAAGCAATGCGCCGCGCCGGGTGTTGGATGATCTCGTGGGGCATCGAATCCGGCGAGCCGGAAATGCTTAGGCGGATGAACAAGGGTATCACGCTGGAGAAGGTGGAGAAAGCCCTGGGATGGGCCAAAGAGGCCGGCATTATGAACTGGGGGTACTTCATCATCGGCTTGCCCGGTGAAACCGAAGCCAGCATCCGCAAGTCGATCGATTTTGCCAAGCGTCTGCCGCTCGACTTGATCCTCTTTCACATCGCGGCGCCGCATCCCGGCACGCCCTTCTTCTTCGAGGTGGTGGAGAACGGCTGGTTCCGTCCCGGCACTCGTTGGGAAGACGTGGACATGGATCGTTCCACGGTGTTGGACTATCCCAACCTCAAGGCGGAAGACCTGGAACGCTGGGCCAGGCGCGCCTTCCGCGAGTGGGCCTTCCGTCCCAAGCCTATGCTGACCTATCTCAAACTGCTGCTTGGTGACTTGGGCCTTATCCCCGCGGCGGTACGCATTGGGCTGGAAACGTTGGGCTGGAAGTAAGCGAGAGGACGTGTGAACGAACCGGCTTCAATACCCTCGAAATCAGGATTGCGCACTCTGTGTTCTTACGTTGAATTAGGGTGTGCGCTGCTTGCGGCTGCCCTCTGGTACACACAAGGCGGCGCGGTCTTGTACGGGGGCGATTGGCCTGGCCCCTGGGCAGTGCTCTTGCTGGTGGTGATGTGGGTTTTGTACCGGTGGCGTACCGGCCTCTCGCGGCGGATTACGCTCGGCGGCGTCAAGTTGGTTGACGTGTTGCTGGCGCTCTTCGTGCTCTCGGCGCTGGTGGGGACGCAGACGGCTTACGCGCCCGGACCGGCGTGGGCCAAGTTCTGGCTCGTTGTGGGCGCCTGGGGCCTCTACTACGCTCTGGTCAATCAGCCTGACCTCGCGCATCTTTACGGCGCGTTGACCGTCGGGGGGCTGTTTGGTGTGGCGCTCACGATCTATTTCTTCCTGACCAACGACTGGAGCGCTCATCCGCTCAAAGTGCCCGCGTTGGTGGCGCTGGGCGAATCGATCTCGGCGTTGCTGCCGAGGGCGTCGGTGGGTGCGACCAATCCCAACATCATCGGCGGGCTGTTGGCAATGACATTGCCTTTCTACGTGCCGTTGATGAGACTGCCGTCGAAAGAAGACGCCTTGCGCTTACCCAGTTGGTTGCAGCGTGTGTTCTCCTTTCTCTGGGCAGCCGCCGCGGGGATCGTTTTGTTCGGCCTGCTGGTGACGACCACACGGGGGGCCTGGCTGGCAACGCTGGTGGGGTTTGCGCTTTGGGGGCTGTGGCATTGGCTAGGGCGGCGCTTGCCAGATAGGGCACGCTGGCGGTGGATGGTCGGACTGCTCATTCTTGGTGGTGTACTGGCGGCGATTGCGTTGTATGTTGTGTTCGCTTACGATTTACCCGGTGCAGGCGCGCTGACTGGACGACTCTCTCTGTTGCAGGACTCGCTTCCATTAGCATGGGATTACGTCCTCACGGGATCGGGGCTGGGAACGTTCCAGATGAATTTCTCTATCTACACCTTGCTTATCCACGTGGGCTATATCATCAACAGCCATAATGTGTTTGTTGATTTGCTCGTGGAGCAAGGGATTGTGGGTCTGTGCCTTTATCTCGGAATGGTGGTGTTTTGTGTTTGGCGGGGCGTGCGCGCGTTGCGCCAGGCTTCCCCTCATCACTCTTTGATCATCGAGGCTGGACTGGTCTCGCTCGTGGCGATTCTGATCCATGGGCAGGTGGAGGACGTACTCTACGGAAGCCAGTGGTTGCTGCTGTTCTTTGTGCCGTTTGCCTTTGTGGAGTGGGGGCGTGCGTCGGTGGACACGCCGCTGCTGGCGACTCATCACGGCGCGCGGTGGTGGGGGATTGGTGTTTTGGGTGTGCTGTTGATGGTGGGTCTCCTGCTCTGGCGTCCCTTGTTGGCGCAGGCCTATGCCAGTTTGGGTGCGATGCGCCAGGCCCGGGTGGAGTTGGCACGCTATAAGTTCGGAAAGACGCCCGGCTTCATCGTGGACGTCGTGCGGCAAACGGAGGATTTGCAAGCGAGCATGGCGCTCTTCCAACGCGCCATCGCCCTTGACGCGGGAAATGCGACGGCGCGGCAGCGATTGGCGGGCATCCACCTGTCACGGGGCGAGTACGAGACCGCCCTACAGCACGTAGAGGCCGCCTGGGAGGTTGGATGCCGTGATTCCGTGACGCGGTTACTGCGTGGGGATGCGTTGGTTGCTCTGGGGCGTGTTGCAGAGGCTGCTGAGGTGATTACCGGTCTCGCCTGGGTACAAGTGCGCTTGCAAGGTCAAGCCTGGGATCGTTACTGGATCAATGATGATTTCACGCGGGCCGCCTATGCCTGGCGCACAATTGCGCTAATACAACCGGAGGGTGCGGAGTACGCTCTACAGAGGGCTCAGGAGGCCGAGCGCCGAGCAGCACAGCAACCATAAACTTTGCGGTTTGGAATCGAACAGCCGAATTTACCTGTATCTGGTATAATGGGGGCATCGAGGGGAAACTTCCATTTATGAACGAGACAGACGGGCAACTTTGGTTGGAGGAAGAAAGCCAGGAGACGCAGTTGCACTGCAACTGGTACGCTTTGTACACCAAACCACACAAAGAATACCTCGTGCAAGAAGTGCTCTCTAACAACGGTATAGAGATTTATTTACCTCAGATTCCTGTGGTTATGCAACGACGCGACCGACGCAGGATGAAGCCCTTCTTGCCGCAGTATCTTTTTGCCTATTTCGATCCCAACGTGCAGCGTTTCACCGATCTATGCTGGACTCCTGGCCTACGACACATCGTCTCCGCCGGTGGACGACCGGTTGTTGTGCCTAACGAGGTGGTGATCTACCTTCGCCGGCGGCTTGAGAATGTGCAGGAGACGGATGTACCTGATTCGCCTTTCAAGAAGGGTGAGGTGTTACGCATTATTCGTGGTCCATTGGAAGGATTAGAGGCAATTTTCGATGAGCAGATTACACCCAGGGGCCGGGTGTTGGTCTTTTTGCATGTGATGAGCCGTCTGGTCAAAACGGAACTGGATTTGGAGGACCTTATTTGAACTGCGCTAGACAGGTAAGCATTGCCTGGGTGATCGTCTGCCTGTTACTACTGGGCGGGCCTAAGATGGGTTTTGCCCAAGCGGATGACGAATTGTGGTCACAGTCGGTGAACCTCTCGCAATCCGGTGCGGCGGAATCCCCCTTGTTGGTGGTAGGCCCTGAGCAGCAAATTCAGGCTTTCTGGTGGGATCGCTTTGATGGGCTGACGACCGCCCATGCCTTGGCTGGCGGTTGGTCTGATCCTGCCCCTGCGCCTATCCAGATCGATGTGGACGCGGCCGACCTTTTGCCCGCCACGGCTATTACTGCTATGCCGCAGATTGTGGGCGTGGGTGAGACGGCTTTTGCCGTATGGTTGGGGGCGCCTGACCGCGAAACGGGTCTGCGTCCGCTGTTGTATAGCCGTCTTAGCCTGGGTACGACGGTATGGACGACACCTGAGACATTGGCGAGGTCGGCTGTCGCGTGGAAAATGACGAGTGATGCGCAAGGTGTCTTGCATCTGGTTTACTGCCAAACGTCACAATCGGACGTATTTCCGGCGGGTATTTACTATATACGCTCCACCGATAGCGGTATCACCTGGTCGGAGCGGACGGCGTTGTATACTTCGCTTTATGCCCGACTGTGGACGGCGGATACGGCGCATCTCTCACTTGTTACAGATACGTCGGGTAACGTCGTGCTGGGGTGGGATGATCCGCGCCAGGAATCGGCTTTTTACACACTTTCGACAGATGCCGGTCTATCCTGGAGCGAACCCGCTGCAGTAGGAGATGGAGACGTCGTTGGATTGCATCCCCGATTTGTTGCGTTGCCTGTGGGGGCGCGTGGCGGAGAAAAAACGTTATTGGCAATGTTTTGGGAGCCGGCCGGTGTTGCCTTTACGTGTGTTTGGCAACAACAGCAGTCAGAGGATGGTGGGAGGACCTGGTCAGCAGCGTCGCGGGTTTTCGAGGATTTGACTTCGTGTCCCGTGCAGATCGCAACAGCACAGACGCCGACGGGTTTATTGCTGTTGATGCGAGGAGAAGATACCGGATCTTTGTCGGTGACGGCCTGGAATGGAGCGCAATGGTCGGCGTTGAAGCGATTGAGTTTTAGTTTTGAGGATTTCCAGACCGGTGAAACGATTTACCTGAAAGCATTACAGGCGAATGTGACGCCCGATGGTGCATTGGTCGTGGTTGGTCAGGGGCAAGACAATGACATCTGGGTGTTAGAGGGACAAGTTGACACGGTAGAATGGGTATTTGCACCGCCTTCGCTATGGTCCAGCCCGACGGTTGTCTCCGAGGGCATGCTCAATCCGGGCCTTCCGGCAGCCGCGATAGACACCGAGGGGAACGTTCATCTCATGTGGACTGCGGTGCCTTCCGCTGGTCAGTCTGGTTCTGCGCTCTACCACAGTCGCTGGGATAAGACCTCCTGGAGCCGACCGGTGGCGGTTTTGGGCTCCGATGAGGGTGTGGCCCAGGCACTGACCTTAGTCTTTGCCGAACCGTTTCTCCACGCGGTGTGGAGTGGCGGACCAGCAGGTGCGGTGTTTTATAGTCGGTCTTATTCTGATGACGCCTATACGACCAGTGGCTGGAGTACGCCTCTGATGCTTGATGAGATTGCGGTAGGAGGCTCTCCCGTGCTGACCGTCGATCTGTTGGGACGCTTGCATGTGGTCTATGCGGTGCCGTTTAATGAAGGACGTGGCATTTATTACACTCGCTCCGACGATGATGGAGAGTCGTGGCAGGAAGTAGTGCGGGTCTTCGATGCCGTGACCGAGGACTGGACTAGCGTCAACCATCCTGCCGTGACCGTGGATGAACGTGGCACCATCCATGTGGTTTGGGTTCGCGCGTCGTTGCCGGACCAAGAGGTGTCCCAGAGTGTGTACTATGCTCAATCGATGGATCACGGCGAGACATGGACAGATGCTATCTTGCTTGCTGATGGCGCTTACGACTGGCCGCAGGTCGGCGCGAACTTTGCGGGACAGGTTGTCGTCATGTTGCAGGACTTGACGCGCAATATTGCTGAGTATCGCAGTTCCAGCGATTATGGATTGACCTGGGGATACCTTTCTCAGGTTCCGGGCTTGCAGGCGCTTGTGGGCCGCGCCGTTCTGCTGCAGGATCGATCGGGCCGGTTGCACATCGCGGCACTTGATACGCAAGCCAGCTCTGGCGTCACGTTGCACCATCTTATCTATGCCGAGGGGCAATGGTCTGGGCCTGATTCTGTCGCGTTGACAGGCGTTGATGCGCCCGTCGATGGCATGGTTCTAGCTGTTGCCGGCGAGTTGGGCGTGGTCGATGGCGTCGGTTTGGGGAGCCGGCGTGGCGATGATGGATTGACGCCGGTGATCTGGCATACGCGCCGCACGATAGAGAGTCAGGCACCATTCGAGCCTGATTTTGCGCCCGCGCCAACGCCAACTCCCATCCCTGGGCCAACGCCAACCCCAACGCCAACCCCGCGTCCGGTTGTCGATCCATATCCATCACAGCCGTCAGCACCCGTGTTGGCACTCGGGCCGATCTCCATGCCGGTTTTGGCTCTTGGCGGGATAGGGATTGCGCTCTTGTTGGTGAGCGTCATTGTGATTATAAAGGCGGTGAAACGGTAGACCAACCACGATTCACATTCTCGCTCACAGAACGAGAACAGGAGTGTCGAAAACCGTTGCTGCTCCGGCTTATTTGGGCTGGGTTAACCAGATGAAGTTTTGCATTATCTCGCGTACTATTTTGGGTGAAGGAGAAATCGATGTCTACAGCAATGTCAGTCGAAACACAAATTCGCAACTATATCTTGGAGAACTTTCTGTACACAAAGGATGAGGGGAAATTGAACAATACCGCTTCCTTTTTGGAAGGGGGAATTGTGGATTCTACCGGTATTCTGGAATTGCTCTTATTTGTGCAGGAGACCTTCGGCGTTCACGTGGAGGACGAGGAAGTCATCCCCGATAATTTCGACTCTGTGGAGCGGCTGACACGCTATATTTGTTTGAAGAAGGGTATTTGATGTTAGTGCATGAATTTCTGCAGAATAGCGCCAAACGTACCCCCGATAAGGTGGCCCTGATTTGCGCAGGCCAACGGCTCACCTACCGGCAGGTTGACGAAGACGCCAATCGGGTGGCCAATGGGCTGTCGGCGGCGGGGGTGCAGCGCGGGGACCGCGTGGCCATCTGGTTGCCGAACTCCATCGAGGCGGTGCTGGCGATTTTTGGCATCCTCAAAGCAGGCGCGACCTTCGTCGTGGTCAACACGACGACGAAGCCGGACAAACTGGCCTACGTCTTGAACAACTGCCAGGCGAAAGCCCTGTTCGCGCCGGGACGGCAGGCTGCAATGGTCGCGGAACTGATGGCGGCTGTGCCCTCGTTGACACTCGGCGTGTTATGCGAGCAGGATGCCGAGGAGCGGAGCGCGCTTCACGATAACCTGCAGTCGTTCCCCGCGCTTTTAGCCGCAGCTTCGCCGGAGCGCCCGGCGAAGCCGTGCATCGATATTGATCTGGCTTGCCTGATTTACACCTCCGGCAGCACCGGCGATCCCAAAGGGGTGATGTCCACGCACGCCAACGTCGCGTTTGCCGCATCCTCAATCATCACGTACCTGGAAAACGTGCCGGATGACATCGTCATCAACGTACTGCCGCTCTCCTTTGACTACGGGTTGTATCAATTGCTGATGACCTTCAAGTTCGGTGGTACACTGGTGCTGGAGCGTTCCTTTGCCTATCCTGCAGCCATCCTCAAACGAATCGCGGAGGAGCGGGTGACGGGGCTGCCCGGTGTGCCAACGCTTTTCGCCATGCTCTTGCAGATGGATTTGAGCCGCTTCGATCTTTCGTCATTGCGTTATTTGACCAACACGGCGGCGGCGTTGCCCGTCGAACATATTCTGCGGCTGCGCGACGCTTTCCCCTGGGCCAAACTCTACTCGATGTACGGCCTGACGGAGTGCAAGCGCACGCTCTATCTGCCACCTGCAGAACTCGACCGCCGTCCCGGTTCAGTAGGGATTGCCATCCCTGGCACCGAAGTGTGGGTAGAAGACGAGGCCGGCCGGCGATTGGGGCCGGGCGAGGTGGGCGAGTTGGTCGTGCGCGGTTCGCACGTGATGCAGGGATATTGGCAAAACGAGGCCGCCACGGCCAAGTGTTACCGGACGGGACGTTATCCCGCCGAGCGCATACTCTACAGCGGCGATCTTTTCAGAATGGATAAGGAGGGGTTCCTCTACTTCGTGGCGCGCAAAGACGATATCATCAAAACCCGGGGCGAGAAGGTTGCGCCCAAGGAAGTTGAGAGCGTGCTTTACCGCTTGCCGGGTGTCGTGGAAGCGGCGGTCATCGGCGTGCCGGATGCTTTGTTGGGGGAGGCGGTCAAGGCTTTTGTGGTCTGCGCGCCGGATACCAATCTCACCGAGCGAGATGTGTTGCGCCATTGCGCGCAGCATCTCGAGGACTTCGCCATGCCCAAACACATTGAGTTCCGCGCATCTTTTCCCAAGACAGAATCGGGTAAAATCCAGAAACGCGCTTTGCAGTGAGGCATTATGTGCGGTATTGTGGGTTGTCTTGATTGGAGTGGGGTACATCGACCCGCTGTTGGCCTTTTGCGCCGCATGTTGACTTCAATCCGCCACCGTGGTCCCGACGAATTCGGTATCTACGTGGGCGACAAACTGGGCATGGGCAGTGCGCGCCTCAGCATCATCGATCTGAGCACCGGGCAACAGCCGATCTGCAACGAAGATCGGTCGCTTTGGATCGTGTTCAACGGTGAGATCTTCAATTATCTTGAACTGCGTGCTGAACTTGTGCAGCGGGGACATATCTTTACGACGCAGAGCGACACCGAGGTGATCCTGCATCTTTACGAGGAACTTGGGCCGGCGTGTCTCCAGCACTTCAACGGTCAGTTCGCCATTGCGATCTGGGACACAAAACAGGAGACGCTGTTCCTGGCACGCGATCGGTTGGGCATTCGCCCTGTTTTCTACGCGCCATTGCCCCAGGGCTTGGTTTTTGGTTCAGAGATCAAGGCGATTTTGTTGGATTCGCGTATTCCGGTGCGGTTGGATCCCTATGCGCTGGCGCAGACTTTCACTTTCTGGGCGCCCCTCGCGCCGCGCACGGTCTTTCAGGGCATTGAGGAACTCCAACCGGGTCACTATATGTTGGTGACAAAGGATGGGCGCACGGTCTCGCGGTATTGGAGTCTTGAATTCCCGCCAGCGGGCGAAGAGGCCAAACTGTCAGAGGGGGAAGCGGCGGAGCAACTGCGCGCGCTGCTGTCTGACGCGACGCGCTTGCGGCTCCGTGCTGATGTAACGGTGGGCAGCTATCTAAGTGGCGGCCTCGACTCCACGTATATCGCCGGCCTGATCCGCGAGCATACACCGGAATCGCTCTGTACCTTCTCGATTGGTTTTGCGAACGCCGCCTACGATGAGAGCAAGTATCAAGAGTTGGCGACGGCGTTCCTGGGGACCGATCACCGTAGAACCTACTGCGAGGATGCCGATATTGGCCGGGTGCTGCCTGAGGTCATCTGGCACACCGAGGTTCCCATTTTGCGCACTTCGCCCGTACCGATGTATTTACTTTCCAAGTTGGTGCGGGATAACAATATCAAGGTCGTATTGACCGGTGAAGGTTCCGATGAATTCCTTGGCGGCTACGATATTTATAAGGAAGACAAGATCAGGCGTTTCTGGGCGCGGGACCCCGGGTCCACGCTGCGCCCGTTGTTGTTGCGCCGTTTGTATCCCTACATCGCCAACGTGACGCGTGGAGGGGATGCCTATCTGGCGGCGTTCTTCGGCAAGGGGTTGACCGAGACGGATCGCCCGGCTTACTCGCACCTGATGCGCTGGAATGGTACGGCCCGGATGCGGAATTTTCTTTCCGAAGATTTCCAGCTTCACGAGTACGATCCGGTGGACGAGGCGTTGGCGTGCTTCGATGGGGTTCTGACCGGTCTTAGCCCGCTGGCGCAGGCGCAGCTCCTCGAAGTCACGACCTTTATGTCCGCCTACTTGCTTTCCTCACAAGGTGACCGGGTAATGTCTGCCAATTCGGTCGAGGGACGGTTTCCCTTCCTGGATCATCGTGTGGTGGAGTTCGCCGGGCGGCTGTCACCGCATCTCAAAATGCGGGGTTTGCGCGAGAAGCACATCCTCAAGGAAAGCGCTGCCAGCTTTTTGCCGCCCGAGATCGTCAAGCGTTATAAACAGCCATATCGGGCGCCGATTCATAAGGCGTTCCTCGAACAGCCGCTGGACTACGTGACGGACTTACTATCGCCTGAGGTTATTCGCAGCAGTGGAGTTTTTGCGCCGGAGCCGGTTGACCGCCTACTGCGCAAATACAAAGTTCGCGGTGCGTTTAGCGAGTTTGAGGATATGGCTCTGGTAGGGGTGCTGTCTACGCAATTGCTTCACCGCCAGTTTATCGAACATTTCGACCGGTCTGTACCTGAAGTTGAGCCTGTGCGTATTTGTCAAAGATAGGGGGTAATGATGAAGCTTTGTACTCGCTGTGTGCTGCCGGAAACCTTCCCGGGTATCCAATTTGATGAAGAAGGTGTCTGCCAGTATTGTCGTCATGCGCCAAGCCGGGAACGTCGTGCCGGACAAAAGGCCGAGTTGCGCGCACATTTCGAGCAATTAGCCGATGAGGTGCGCGTTGAGCCGGGTTATCATGGCCTAATGAGCTGGAGCGGCGGCAAGGATAGCACGTACACGCTTTGGTTGATGCATCACAAGTACAACTTGCGCATGCTGGCGTTCACGTTCGATAACGGATTTATTTCGCCGGCGGCATTGGACAATATGCGTACCATTGCGGATCATTTGGGCATTGACCACGTGATCATCCGGCCTAATTTTCCCTTTATGAAGCGAGCTTTCGTGGCTTCTGTGGAGCCAGGGATGTATCCCCCTAAGGCGTTGGAGCGTGCCAGTGGTATCTGCAACACCTGCATGGGGCTGGCGAAGGGTCTTGCTCTACGACTTGCCCTTGAAAAGGATATCCCGATGATGGTCTACGGTTGGTCGCCGGGCCAGATTCCGTTGCCTTCGGCAGTTCTGCAATCCAATCGCAAGATGCTGCAGGCGATGGCGGAGGCCGCGGCCTCGCCGTTCACCCGTATGAACGAGCAGGTTGCCGCTTATTTCCCGGAAGCGCGCCATTTCGAGGTCGCTCCACGGATGCCGGTCAACGTCTCGCCGCTCGTTTTCCTCGATTGGCACGAGGAGGAGGCGGTGGAGGTCATCCAGCAACTTGGTTGGAAGAAGCCCGACGATACCGACCCGAACTCGACCAATTGCTTGCTCAATGCATTCGCCAACCAGGCTCACGTCCAGCAGATGGGCTATCACGCCTACGCGATGGAACTGGCGGGATTGGTGCGGGAAGGCTATATGGACCGTGATGAAGCGTTGCGTCGTCTGGAAGTTCCCCGCTCATCAGAAATCGTTTCGCTTGTCGCAGAGCGATTGGGGATTTCCCTGGACTCGTTGTTCGAGCATTCGACGGTGTCCTCTTCTTAGCTGCTTCACTATACGTGAGGTCGTGATAGTTTCTGGAGGGAGCAAATGCGCAAGAATCTGTCAAGACGAGAATTGTTGAAACTGCTCGCCCTGTTAGTGGGTAAAGCCGGTTTGGGAACGTTGACCGGATGTAGGCCGCTGGTTAGCCATGCCGCGCAGGACCTCGAACCACGCGCGTATCTGCCACTGGTCATGGGAGGGCGTGACGCAATGCCTACGTCGACGCCAACCCCGACGTTGACGCCGACGTCTTCTACCCGCACCCCCACTCTTACTCCTACGCCTACACGTACAGCAACGCCTACACGTACAGCAACGCCTACGCCTACGCGTACAGCAACACCATGGATCCCCCCCACGCCTTCGCCAACAGATGCCAGAGTCGTTCATGTTCATAATACAAACGCTACTTCATGGAATGGGGAAACAGATTTCTGGAACGATGTCAATCAGGCCACAGTGGATACTATGGTCGATCAAGGGGTAATGGCGCTTACCGGGACGACAACGGTTGCAGATGCTTGGTCTAGCTTAATCCCCAATTACAGTTCGGGAGAACTTGTCGCCATCAAGATGAATTTCAATAACTCTGATGGTTGCGATGACACTGATGGCCAGATCGACGCCTCGATTCAGCCTGTCAACGCGGTAGTGCGCGGTTTGAAACTTATCGGTGTGCCTGAAGCAAATATCTGTGTTTATGACGCTAGCCGGCGCATACCAGACCGTTTCGTGAATGGCAATTTGTACCCAGATGTGGTGTTTCGTGATACAGGATGTCGCCAGAATGTGACGTGGTCGAGTAATGACCCGAATGCGTACGTCACTTTTTTGCCGCCTGCAGGGCATCCAGCCCCACCCGAGACACGCATCAGCGATGTGTTGGTCAACTGTGCCTATCTGATTAACATGCCGATCATGAAACCACATCGCATTGCGGGTATCACGCTTACCTTTAAGAACCACTTTGGTAACATCCGCAATCCATGGAATCTGCACAGCTACATCCGTCTCACTGATCCGCTTTACAGAGCGGACTACAATCCTTTGGTGGATATCTACTGCAATCCTCACATCGCAGGGAAGACAGTTTTAGTGGTCGGCGATGGCCTTTTCGGTTCTAAGGACTTTGAAGGCCCGCCGTCGTTGTGGAGTACCTTTGGAAACCATTTGCCCAACAGTCTGTTCTTTGCAACTGATCCGGTGGCCATCGACTGCGTGATGTGTGATTTTCTGTCATCTGAGTTGACAATACCAGAGGCGGCCGATGATTATCTGGTTTTGGCGCACCAAGCCGGACTGGGCGTCTATGAGCGCGGCGACCCGTGGGGTACGGGTTATGGGTTGATCGATTACGTGAAACTTGAGGGTACTCTGTAGAGTCTTTTGAGACAGGAATATGCTCAGTATTTCGGGTTAGGGGATGCTATTCGTTTGCCGGAAAGTGCATTCTGCTAAAGGGAGATGGGAGCACAGTGATTAAGCGGCTGCTGTTTTTGAATGGGTTATCCATCCTTGGTGTGGTCTGTAGTCATGCCGCGCAGTGGGTGTGGATTGCCATGTTCTGGTGGACCGATCGTTATCGCCCCGTGACCGTGCCGAATTATGAGCTACTCGGTACGTTTTCGTACTACGTCGTAGTTGTGCTTCAGAAGTTCGGGGTCTTTGCCGTGCCGGCTTTTCTCTTCGCCACGGGGTTCTTCGTCGCCTATGCCGACCGGGGAAAGCGGGGGATGAGTTGGCAAGTGGCCGGCGCACGCCTCAAAAACCTTCTTATCCCTTATGTGATTTGGTCTGCGATTATTCTGATCGGGGACTACATTAAGGGAGAAGTGTATACACCACTTGAGTATATTCGCCGATTGTTGATGGGAGATGCAGTCGCTGCGTATTTTTATGTATTTGTTTTATGCCAGTTGTATCTGCTTGCACCACTATTGACGCTATTGGCTAAAGACAACAGCAAGAAGTTGCTCATTGGTTCGGCGGTCTTGTTGCTAGGGGTGCTTGGCATCTTCTATTGGAAGCTCTATGTTGAATTGCAGGACATAAAAAGTCCTGCTGCGGACCTGGCGGTCAGTCTTGTCCCGGGACACTTTTTTGTGCGTTGGCTTTTCTTCTTCGCATTGGGCATGGTCTCGGGGTTTCATCTGGAGACGTTGAAACGCTGGCTTGCTCGCGCCAAGTGGGCATTGCTGGGCATTGCCATTCTGTCGTTCCCCTTAGCCGTTATCGAGACGGAATGGATTTTCCGGACAACGGGAATGGACTGGCGGGGGGGCATCTTTACACTGACGGGTAGCCTCTATGTTCTGAGTGGCCTTCTTGCTTTTCTTGGGTTTGAGAAGCTAGACGCTTGGTTGAGCCGTGTTTCATGCTCAAAGATGGTATACGATCTCGGGCGTGCTTCGTTTGGCATCTACTTGTTGCACACCAGCGTGCTTGAGTTCTCTGCCCGTGCCATTCAGAAATTCTTGCCTCAGTTGTTGGCATATCCGGTCGTGTTTCAGATTGTCTTGGTGGCACTGGCTGTGACCGTACCAATGGCCTTAATGACCGTCGTTACCAAATCCCCACTTCGTACATATTACCGTTACCTGTTCGGGTAGAGAGAGTCCCAAAGCTGATGAACACGCGATGGAGAGGCTGGGTAGTTAGGATTGCCGTGTCAATAGGTGTGGCAGCGCTATTGCTATTGTGGAATTGGCGTGTTTTTGGGGCCTCGCAGGGGGATATTCTCTGGTCTGCACCACGCAACCTTTCAAATACCCCGCAGCTATCGACGCATCCGGCTATTATCGCGGATGATTACGGGTACGTTCACATTTTCTGGTCCGAAGAAGTCAATGGACCGGTAAGGCGTCCTGGAGACCTGGGCGGGGATGGAAATTCTATTCTCTACACACGTTGGGACGGTGTGGGTTGGACGCCACCGGTCGATATCCTTTTTGTACCCGGCGAACCAGTTGCTGAATTCGTAGCTGTGGACTTGGACTCCGAAAACCGGCTCCACGTTGTCTGGACCGGTCAGGATAACTTTTACTACAGCAATGCGCTTTCATGGAAAGCCGAATCTGCGCACGCGTGGCGCATGCCGATGGTGATTGCCTCCGGTAGTGCTCGCTCGCGGACTGAATCCAGCATCATCGCAGATGCCAATGATGTTTTGCATATCGTCTATGCCACACGTGGTGATGGCGCCGGCATTTACTACACTTGTTCTCACGATGCCGGCGCTACTTGGACTTCGCCTTACCGATTATCGCAGCCGTTCGGCTTGTTGGAGGTCAGCTTTTCGAACGTGAAAATGATCGCCGACGATCTGGGGTATCTTCACGTGGTGTGGCAGACCAACCAGCACGAAGGATATGGGCAGGCCGTCTACTACGCTCGCAGCGTCGATGGTGGTATGCACTGGAATGCGCCCTGGCAATTTGGCTATCGTGATCCGGGTGATATATTTGTGGATTGGCCGTATCTCACCATCCGCGATGACGGGGAGATACACCTTATCTATGTTGACGGGGGTACTCGTGGCAGACTACACCGCATCACTCTGGATAATGGCGAAACGTGGAGTGAACCTCGGTATATCCTCCAAGAGTTGGAAGGGATCAATGGCTACGTGTTTCCGGTTGTAGATGAGACCGGGGACATGCATTTGATTGCCAACATGCGCACGTATGGTGACAATGTGGTAGGCATTTACTATGCTGGGTGGGATGGTGCCGGTTGGTCTCCGGCTGTTCCTCTAGACAACAGCAGTCCTGCTGCGCCTTCCGCGCACTATGCAGCTGCAACTGTGCGCCTGGGGTATGAGATCTATGTCGTTTACACCGATATCAGTGTGGGTGATATCTGGATATTGCAAGGACGGTTATCCTACCTAGAACCGGTGTCTGTAGCCACAACACCTCGTCCGGAAGCTACGATGCTAGACACACCAGCGCCGTATGATACTCCTGTTATTGCTGCGCCGGATATAGAATCTGCATCGTCAAAACCCGAGTGGCATTCTCAGCCATCCGGACAAACGTCGGAATGGACTGCCGTTGTACTTGGATTGCTCTCAAGTATACTATTCGTTGGCGGTGTATTTGTGGGAACGCGCGTGCGTAACCGATACAAGACTGACCGAAAAAAGGAATCTAGCTTTGTTTAAACATTGGGCCAAGCTTTATCAATACCGAGATCTGCTCTGGTTATGGACATTGCGTGAAATCCAGGTGCGTTACAAACAATCGTTGCTAGGAGTTGCCTGGGCTGTGCTCCAGCCTTTGGCCTTGATGACCATCTTCACGATTGTCTTTTCTCGTTTCGTGCGGATCGACACGGGTGGAATTCCATATCCCATATTCTCTTACGTAGCATTGGTGCCATGGACTTTCTTCTCCACTTCTCTGAATTTTGGTATAGCCAGCCTGGTCAACAACATGAACCTGGTGACCAAAATCTACTTCCCGCGCGAGATTTTGCCTTTGGCCAGTGTCGGTGCTGCATTTGTGGATTTTCTTGTCTCTGCGGTCATTCTGGTGGGGATGATGCTGCTCTATGGAGTGACGCCGACCTGGACCAGTTTGTGGATTGTCCCTTTGCTGATGCTTCAGATTGGATTGGCAATCGCTGTGGTGCTGTTTGGTGCGGCGTTCCTGGTGTTCTTCAGGGATGTGCGCTTTGTCGTGCCGTTGTTAACGCAGGTGTGGATGTACGCCACGCCGATTATTTACCCGGCTTCGAGCGTGCCGCCGCGGTTTCGTACCCTGTACTTTCTCAATCCTATGGCCGGCATTATTGATGGATACCGGAGAACGCTGCTTTTGGGTGAATTGCCGATGTTGGATGTCATTGGGCTGGGCCTCGTTGTGACGTTAGTGTTATTGATTTCCGGTTATGTTTTCTTCAAACGTTCTGAGCCTGTTTTTGCCGATCTGATATGAACAATCCCCTCATTGGTACGATTATATTCGATGGTGTTTCCAAGCGTTATCGCCTGGGCACGCGGGGCACGTTACGTGGCGCGGTAACCGCGCTAATGCGTCGTGAACGTAGCGGGGATAGCCAACGCGATTTCTGGGCGCTGAAGGATGTGAGTTTTCGGATTGAGCCGGGAGATTCATTGGGTCTGATTGGTCCCAATGGCGCGGGCAAAACAACGACCCTCAAATTGCTTTCCAACATCACACATCCCACCTCTGGCCACATTGTGGCTGTTGGACGAACCTCCTCCTTGATTGAATTGGGCGCCGGTTTTCATCCTGAACTAACCGGGCGCGAGAATATCTTTCTCAACGGCGCAATCCTGGGCCTTAGCCGCCGCGAAATTCAGCGTAAGTTGGATGAGATTATTGCCTTTTCCGAACTGGAGCGCTTCATTGATACACCGGTGAAGCGTTATTCTTCCGGTATGTACGTCCGTCTTGGATTTGCCGTGGCCGCACACGTAGAGCCGGACATTCTTCTTGTGGATGAGGTCCTCGCGGTGGGGGATTCCAGCTTTCGCCATCGCTGCATCACTCACATGCATAATCTGCAAAAAAAGGGGACGACGGTCATCTTCGTCTCACACAACATGCATCTCATTCGCAGCATGTGCAATGCAGCCTTGCTACTTATCGGTGGACAGATTCATGTTGCCGGCCCTACCGCAGATGTCATTTCAACGTATGAACAGTGGCTGATTGAATCGCCAGGGACTGGTAAGCGCCAGGCTGCCGTAGCCGGTACGCAGGGTAATTTGATTTTGAAGGCGGTCGATATTCTGCAACCCGATACGACTTCTTCAACCCATCTTTTCGACAGCCGGCATCCACTCATGATGAGAATTCGCTATCATGCCATCACACCTCAACCTATTGGGCGGATTGACGTGCGGATCCTGCGTGATGATAGCACGTTGTGCTGTACGGCTGACTCCAGCCAATCGGGGAATGGCGCATTGGCCGATTTGGCCGGCGTAGGGACTGTGGAGCTCGTCTACTCGCCCGCGCAGCTCACAAGTGGAACGTACACGGCGATTGTCCAGATTACCGACGTTTCGGATAGCGTCGTTATTGCCTCTGTTCAGTCTGCGCCATTTAGCATCCATATTGAAGGTGTAGGACAAGACCGTGGCGTGTATGTCCCGCAAGTTGCCTGGCGCAAGTCTTCTGGATAAATCGGGAGCGCAGTCCAATAAACATTCCGAGGGTGGCTACAAGCGAGAAGGAGTTGTGCTATGCGTGTCGAGGACTTGAGATCGGAAACCAACGGCGACCGTGCGCGCGTTGCAGCGACAGTCATCTGGGAGGACTGCGAGCGAGCGGCTCAGGAGGTCTTTTACGAGACATCACAGGATTTTGCAGCGGATTTAACCTGTGACCCGCATGCTTTTCTCATTGGTGCTATTTTGCCGGCGATTGGACGTGGAGAGCGGCGCATTGCTATCGATGCCCCCATCTGCCCTGAACTGCGCACCGGCGTGTTGACGGCGCTAGAGTGGTTACGCGAATGGTCATTGTTGGGGCGTTCCATCTCTATTGAGTCCCGCGCCGAGGCGCGTTATCCGTACGTGCTGCAACCACGTGCTGCATCATTTTTATCCGGCGGCGTCGATTCGCTGGCGATCTTGCGGGCAAATCGCCTTGACTTTCCTTTGGACCATCCAGGTGCATTTAAGGATTGTCTTTTTGTGCATGGTTTTGACATTGGCGGTCTTGACGACACTGGACTTGAACTTGCGGCTTATGCGATGGCGCTAAGCGCAGCCTCGAACGTTGCTCAAGATGCTGGCGCTACCCTTATTCCGGTTCACACCAATATTCGGCATCTCTACGATGATGTCCATTTCTGGATCTATCAGTTTCACGGCGCTGCATTGGCCTCTGTCGCTCACGCTTTCTCCCGTCGCCTGACTGCAGTCTCGATTGCCTCTGGCTTTCGCATATCTAATCTGGTAAAGGCTGCTACACATCCTCTGATCGAGCCAAACTATGGTAGCGCGAACTTGCGTATCCGGCATGAAGGGATCCTATATTCCAGGCTCGACAGGGTTCGTCTGCTTTCAGACTGGCAGGCCGCACTTGACAATCTGCGTGTGTGTACGAAGAATCCCCCTGGAAAGCTGAATTGCGGAATGTGTGAAAAATGTCTGCGCACGATGCTTGAACTACTCGCTCTCGGCAGTCTGGAAAGGACTACGGCTTTTCCATATCGGGATGTTTCCCCAGAGATGCTTGCCAATATTCATCTTAGTGAACCGTATCAGGATGTGTGGTATGCAGACCTCATCCCCCCATTGACGGCCCAAGGCCGTCTCGATTTGGTCAAGGCGATCCAGGAAAAACGTGATGCGTTTCGGAAGCGTCTGGCCTGGAAGGAAGAGCGTGATTGGAAAGGGGTTGTGAAACGTTTCGATAGAAGATGGTTAGACGGCGCTTTGCGTAAAACCTACAAAACAATTCGTAATAACCTCTTGCCTTCAACAACGTCTCGGCACTGAACTCAGGTGCAGGAACAGGCAGAGCATGGAAATAGGCGTTATTGGCTGGTGGAGTTATGATAATCAGGGGGACCTGGCGATGTTGGCTGCCTGGCGCGAGGGACTTGCACCACATCACATCGTCCCCATCGATATCGGTTTCCCAGGCCATCCTGATGCAGTCTACCGGCTGAACAGGTTCGACTACCTGATTCTTGGCGGCGGCACGTTGATACCGGGGAAGTTGACGGCGCCTTTCGATACGTTTGATCGATGGGCAGATACGCTGGAGTGTCCTTTGGGGGTGGCCGGTTTGGGCGTCAATCCGATTTCAGAGCGACACTGGCCGGCTGTAGAGGCTTTGCTCGATCATGCGCAGTTCTTCTACGTGCGAGATCGCGAAAGCCACAGGTTGTTGCGCGAGCATCCCCAGGTGCAAGTTGCGCCAGACCTGACTTTTGCCTATCCTTTGCCGCCCCGCGCCGACATCTCTGGCGGGGCGTGGACTATGCCGGTTTGTGGCGTGAATTTGCGCTATTCGGCTGCAGGCAGTCTTGAGTTCGAACCGTGGTTAGAAGCGTTAAAGCGTCTTCCGGTGCAGTTCAGGGCTGTTCCGTTTTCGTCGTTTGGTGTCTTTGCCGAGAACGTTTTGCTCAAGCAACTGGACTCAGACGGCCCCGAGCATTTTGATCCAGCCTTGTATCAGCAGATAGACTTTATGATTGGCACTGCGTTTCACTCCATCCTGTTTGCTGTACAGGCCGCGGTTCCAGTGATTGCTATTGAATATGCTCCAAAGGTGCGCCATTTTATGGCAGACAATGGCCTGATGCGCTATCTACTGGCGCCTGATGAGCACCACAGGTTGTCCGGCCTAATGGACGAGTTGTTGGCCGAACGATCTGAGATTGTAACGCAGCTACATGCAATACGTGGGCAATTGCGTCAAGAGGCGCAGCGAACTATGCAGGTTATCCGCCAGCAGATCGAAGGAAGTGGGGCGCGTCAACAGAGGACTGGCCCCCAGGTTACGATTGCTGTTATAAGTTCAGGGAATGTGGAGAAGGATCAGCGAACCCAGGCGGCGTGCGCGGCACAGACGTATGAGAACGTAGAAGTGTTGTTCGTTGGCTCTGCTACCCAGGAGCGTGTTGCCGCTCGGCTGCAACAGGCGTTAACGCAGTCCTCTGGTACATATCTGACCTGGATCGAGGGGGGGGAGTGTTTCGCCGAGGATGCTGTGGACTGCCTGGTCAGTCGCCTGGAACGAGAAACCGCATGTGGCGTTCTGTATAGCGATTACTGGTTGCTCTCTCAAGATAATCTGCTGGTTGGTAATCATTGCGTGCCAGAGGCTGACAAACTCTATCGCCGCGATGTGGTAGGGCCATGTTTTTTGGTAAAAAAGAGGGTAATCGACAGTGTGTGCGACTTTCCGGTTGATTCGCCATTGCCGGCGTACAGTCTTTGGTTGGCGATGAGTTCTACTTATCGTTTCGATGCTTTTCATGCACCCCTGATGTATTCGCAACGACAGCCGCACTCACCGTACAGGGTCGAGTGCGAACGCGCCGTTCGGCAAATATGGAGAAAAGACCTCCCCGGCTGGCGCAAGACACTGTGGCGTATCGTCGATTCCGATTTTGGGGAGCGGTATATCGTTAAACCTATGGCGTATCTCAATCGATCGTTAAGGAACGTAATCCGTGCCAGACGTTGATTCTTCGCCTGTTTTTCGTATCAGTGTCATTATTCCGACCTACAATAGGGCAGCGTACTTGCGGGAGGCCCTGGCGAGTGTCTTTGCGCAGACGTTTGCGCCGCAGGAGGTGATTGTCATTGATGACGGATCAACGGATGAGACGCTTCAGGTGATTCAGGACCAGTCGCGCCCTATTCGCTTTTATCAACAGGCGCACAAAGGCGTCGCTGAGGCGCGTAATGTTGGATTGCGTGTGGCTTCCGGCGACTTGATTGCGTGGTTGGATTCGGACGATCTCTGGGAGGCGAATTTTCTGGAGGCCGTCATCTCATTGTTGATGTCCAACGAAGCCGTTGATGGCGTCTACACGGGCTTTACAACCATTGACGCGAATGGCATGCCGCTCAGGTCATCAACGCGTACTGAGTCATCAGATAGGCTCTATGAGGCGCTGGTCTGCGGGAATTTCCTGGTTACGCCTTCTGTAGTTGTCAGAAAAGTATGCTACGATCAGGTCGGCGGTTTTGACTCACAGCTACGCATGGCGGAAGACTATGATATGTGGCTGCGACTGTCGGGTAAATTCCATCTTGTCGGTATCTCCCGCGCGCTGGTGCGGATTCGTGCGCATGCGACGAACACAATTTCCGATATTGACGGTCTGTGTCAGGCTCGCATAACGCTTCTGCAAAAACACTTCGGCGTGTTACCGGATGACGACGACGCCTTGCCTGAGAATGCTCGGATCGCATATGGTTACGCCTTTCGTGCGATTGCGATTCATTATATCGAGGGCGGACAGCCGGATTTGGGTTGGACCTATCTGGTGAAGGCGTCAAGGTTACACCCTCCTATTCTGAAGCGATTAGACACTTATTATGAACTGGCGCTTGGTGATCAGCCACGCAGCTACCGTGGCGACGTGACGCGGTTGAACATCGCCACAAACGCGGCTAAGTTGCTAAGTGGGCTGGATGAGCTTTTTGCTTCGAGTGCAGCGTTAGTGCAGGCGCTGCGTGGAGCGGCTTATGGCAATGCTTATCTGGCCCTGGCAATGTTAAGCGATCAGGCCGGACAATGGGGACTTGCGCGGCGTTATATGCTGCGTGCCCTGTACACGTATCCGGCCCTTGTCCGTCAGCGTGGCGTTGTGCGCCGGTTTGTGAAACTGCTTGCTGGCAAACGTTTGATCGCTGCTGTTCGGCGTTGAGACCGTGTTCGAATCTCCAATCACTCAGGGAAAGCGAGATGTATGATGCGCGTACTCTTTATTTCTAATTTCTATCCTCCCTATGTCCTCGGTGGTTGGGAACAAAATTGTCAGGAGATCGCCACTCACCTAACCCGGCGCGGGCATGGATGTCACATTCTTACTAGCGACTATAACGCTATCGCTGTAACCACACGCGAAGAAGATGTTACTCGTGCTCTGTACCTTCAGGCTGACATTCGTTACTATCGCCCGTTGGACTTCTTTCTCCGGCGTCCGCAACAGGAGCAGGCCAACCAGCGTGCGCTGCGCCGCGCTCTTGATCTATTTCGGCCGGACGTTGTCTTCATTTGGGGTATGTGGAATCTTTCGACGCAGGTTGCCTACTGGGCTGAGCAATGGATGCCCGGTAAAGTTGCCTATGCTATCGCGAACTATTGGTTGATTGAACCTGATGTCCACGCGGCTTATTGGCAGGGACGGGCGCGCCGTCCATGGATTGCGGCGTTGATGGCTCCGGCCCGATGGCTTGCGCTGCGAACTCTGGCAAAGGAGCGTGCCACGTATCCTTTGGCGCTGGAACACGCGGCCTGCGTAAGTGAATATGTCCGACGAAAGCTGACCGAGGCTGGCGCCTTGCTGCATGGCGGGCGTGTTATCTACAACGGCATTGATCCTCGAGCCTTTGTTGTGGCGGCAGAACGGCGACCGCAACGCGATGGCTCCCTCCATCTTATCTATACGGGGGGACTCCTCACGCACAAGGGCGTTCACACAGCGATTGAGGCTCTGGGATTGCTTCGGCGAGGCGGGGAGGTTGAGGGAGTGTCTCTGACCCTTGTGGGTGACGGCCATCCCGACTATGAGACTTTTTTACGGCAGCGCGTGACCGAACTTGGCCTGGAGCAGCAAGTATTCTTTCTAGGGCGTGTCCCACGCGAGAAGATCCCCGACATTTTGGCTGAAGCGGATGTCTTTTTGTTTACTTCAGTTTGGGAAGAGCCAATTGCGCGCAGTGTGATGGAGGCGATGGCCGCCGGGTTAGCGGTGATTGGGACGGCAGTCGGAGGGCAACGGGAGATGCTCGAGGACGGGGTCAATGCCCTGGTTTTTGCTCCCGAAGACTCCGCGAAGCTGGCAGATTGTATTGTGCAACTCAAGCATGAACCAGATCGACGTGTGGCATTGGCTAGGGCTGGTCAGCGCATGGTGCTGGAACGATTCTCGTTGGAGCATATGGTGGATGAAATGGAAGCGTGGCTTCAGGAGATCGTTGGCTGAGAGGTAAAGTTATTCCTCAAGGATCGTCACAGGATGAGAATTCTTCACTTTAACCAGTTTGGCATGCATGTTGGTGGCGTGGAAGGTTATATTGCTGATGTGTCGCATGCCTTGACCGCTGCGGGACATGAGACAAAACTTGTCAGTTTTGCGTCTGAAAACCCGGACCATCTCATGCTTGACACAGTTCAGGTGACTGCGCGAGATTTTGACGCTGTAGTGTTTGCCATCGAACAGGTGATCGCTGATTTCCGTCCAGATGTGGCCTATCTGCATGTGGTTGAGAATCCATTGCTTGTCCGGTGGATTTGTGGGCGACTGCCGACAATTGCTTATGTACATAGTCCATATCTGTTCTGCCCTGGCTACGCGCTCTATTGGCGCCGCTCGGCGAAAGTCTGTGATCGTGCCGCGGGGTCTGTCTGCATTTTCAACGCACAAATCAAACGCTGCTGTTTTGGGCGCAATCCCTTCCGACATATCTCGCGTTTGCGTCAGGTGTATGCCCTGCTTAGCGCAACCTCCGAGGTTGATATGCTGGTGGGAGGAGAGTTTATGCGGAGCCGGCTGATCGCCAATGGGGTGTCGGCTGACAAGATCAGTTTGTTAACACCGCTGTTGTTCGCCGAACCTGTTTCTGAATATATGCCACCGTCCGCTCCTGAAGTCATTCTGTTTGCCGGACGGGTAACCATAGAGAAAGGGTTACGACAGCTTATCCAGGCTTTGGCTTCAATACAAAGCGATTGGCAGCTGATCGTGGCTGGCGATGGGCCTGATCGAATTGCTTGTGAGCAACTGGCTGAACATCTCCACGTGGCGCAGCGTGTTGAGTTCGCAGGATGGGTTGCATTGGCGGATATGCCAGCCTTGTATCGACGTTGTGCCTTTGTGGTTGTGCCCTCTCTCTGGCCTGAACCTTACGGGCGTAGCGGGCCTGAGGCTTTTTCCCATGGCCGTCCCGTAGTCGCATATGCTGTGGGGGGGATTCCTGATTGGCTGGAAGATGGCAGGTATGGCTATTTGGCCGTGCCCGGTAACGTTGACAGCCTCCGGATAGGCATAATGCGTCTGCTTGGGAATCCCGATGCATGTCTGCGCATGGGGCGGCTGGCTCAAGAGAACGCCTACTTGCGCTGGAACGCCGCAGGGCATGTACAGAAACTTGAGGCATGTTTTCAATCCGCGATTGGTCGTTTCATTTGTAGGCGAGTCAGTTTATACAGGTGAAGAATGGGTTTACAGACGATGTGTGCTCGGTATTCCAAATCAATCCCGTGGGGACAAATCTTGATGTCACACCGGACCATTTTGCTGGGAACCGGTAGTTGGTTGGGAGGTAACGGATGTGCCAGACGATAACCCCAATAGAACTCCGCCCCACTTGGCAGATCCAGAGAATCCTTGGGCAGGGAGGTGAAGGAGTCTCGTACCTGGTTGTAGACGTTAACACGAACAGCCGCTATGTTGTTAAGATATTTCACTCTCCGCGGCCGAAGGAAAAATGTCACAACCTGCAAATCTATGCTGCTCGTGTAACAGGGGAATATCCGGGTCTCCCAAAGCTCGATCTTCTCGAGGGTGAGGATGGGGTTTATGGGATTGCCTACGCCTATCATCCACTTCACAGAGTCCACTACCGTTTGTGGGGTGCGTTGGATCAGCTTGCCCAGGTTGTGGTGGGCATCTACTGCCGGATGCAGGCGCATCTGATATCCACGGCTGGCATCGTGCTTTGGGACGCGGATGTCGTCAATTTCCTTCTGGCGACGGACGGCCGGTTTCATTGGATCGATTTCGGTTGGGGCGTGGCGCCGGTCGATCATTCGTGGAACCTCGACCGTGGCCACGTTGGATATGGGCTTGCTATGCTCCTGTTGTCTGTTCACGGCGTCAATATCAAGCCCGCGGTTCAAATCACGCCAGGTTATTCACCGTCGCAACCGTGCCGTTACTGTCTGGATTCCCGTCTGGATGCGCTGGCAGTCAAACACCGTTGGTTGCGCCAAGTGCTTGACGAGGTGCGTCACCAGCCGGCCACGGCGCTCCTTGAGCCAGAGTTTTATCGTCAGCTAGGCGCCAGGCTGCCTGATCGAGTCGTAGCGCCACGGGCCATTATCCTCGCGAGTACCGCGCTTCGTACAGGTGGTGGTCTGCGGGCGTTGCTGCGGGGAGCAGTTCGGGGAGCACACTTGAAGCCAGAGGCCGTGCCCTCGGAAGAGACCTGATCGATATGCGTATTCTGTTTCTCTCAACCTGGTACCCCTATCCACCTACCAATGGATCTGAAATTCGAGCCTATTACCTGGTGCGTAGTCTTACACAGTCGCACGAAGTCGCCGTAGTGGCCTTTAGTCATAATAGAACCCTTACCGATGGCGAGGCGGCCATGCCCGCAGTGCATGGCGCGGTCTATCCGGTACCGGTCGATCCTTTTCGTTATGTTCAAATACCTCAAATACTCAAATTTGCTTCACCAATCCCCGTAGCTTGTTGGCCTAGCAAACTTATGCGACAAACGGTGACACAGGTGGCGGGTTCAGGTCGCTGGGATGCAGTGGTGGCTTTGCAGTCACCTGTGGCGCGCTATGCCCTATTGTTGCCGTCTGTGCCTCGGGTACTCGATGTAGATACAGCTTATAGCTACCAAGCGTATGAGCGTTATGCGCGCCAGATTGGATTCACAGGACGACTTCGAACCTGGGCCAGTTTGTGGAAGGTTCACAGATATGAGACACATTTGTTTCGCCAGTATCAGACATGCACGGTGGTCTCGCCAATGGAACTGGCGTATCTTAAGAATATGACAAGTACCCCAGACAGTCGTTGTGAAGTGGTATCAAATGGTGTGGACTGTCAGCACAATTATCCTGGCATTGTTCAGCCTTTGCCCAAAAGCCTGATCTACAATGGCGCTCTTACTTATAGTGCTAACTATCAGGCTATGCAGTATTTTCTGGATGAGGTCTATCCGCGAATTAAGGAACAAGAACCTGACGTCTCTCTTACTATTACTGGTTCTACCGCAGGAGTCGATCTTTCCGGCTTGAGGTTGGATGACAGCGTTCGCTTGAGTGGCTACGTGGATGATATCCGTCTCTTGATAGCTGGCGCTTGGCTTTGCGTTGTCCCCATTTGCCAAGGGGGTGGTACACGGCTTAAAATCCTCGAAGCAATGGCCTTGGGCACTCCCGTTGTGGCAACTTCCAAAGGTGCGGAAGGGCTGGATATTGTTCAAAATACACACTTGTTGATTGGAGATACGCCTGAAGTTTTTGCAGACGCTGTGTTACGCATAATGCGTGACAATAACCTGCGTGAGCGGTTGCGTCGCAACGCTCGTGCGCTTGTAGAACAGCAATATGATTGGGAAACTATCGGTGCACAGTTTGTGGCTCTGGTAGAGGAGACGGTCGAGGGCCAAACAGGCAGATCGACAGACCACGCTTGATGCCGTTGGCATTGATCGGTTAAGGGTGGAAGTGATACCTAACGGTGTGGATTGTCGCCATAACCGTACTGGATGGCACTCGGGACGCCTGTAGTCGCCACTTCTAAGGGCGCGGAGGGGCTGGATGTGGTGGATGGCGAGCATCTGTTGTTTGCGGATACGCCAGTGACTTTTGCCGATGCGGTGTCGCGTGTCATACGTGACCGCGACCTGGCCGAGCGATTGCGCCGTAATGCTCGCACATTCGTCGAACAGAAGTATGATTGGGATACGATCGGCCAGAAATTTGTCGCTCTGGTAGAAGATGTTACAAACGGCAGGTTAGCGCATAGGCCAGTGGGTGAATAGATAAATGGACGGGGATACAGGGTTTCAGGTTGTCGGACGCGGCCTTGCGGAAATGCTGGTGTGGCCGAACGTCAGGCGCATCTGGACCGCGCTTGTTGTCGCGGGGGTACTGCTGGCCTCTGCTTTCTTTGGCCTGCGTGCTTCTACGCGTTGGCTGATGCTTATGGGTGTCGGTGTGGCTGGTGTGGTGTTAGTATGCAATCTGCGCCTTGGCTTGTTTGGGCTGATCTTGGCGGCGTTGCTTGTGCCCTTGGAAATTAGTACTGGCACCGAGGTATCTCTCAATGCCGTCACATTGTTAACGCCGGCGCTTTTTGCTCTGTGGTTTATAGATGGCTTGCGGCGGAATAAATTGAGCTGGATTACCTCACGCGTTAACCGTCCCTTGATACTATTTTTACTAGCCGCGCTGCTCTCACTCCTTTTAGGCAATGCGTTGTGGGATCCAGCCGTCCCCAAATCGAGCAATTTCTGGTTGGTACAACTCGCGCAGTGGTACATCTTTGTCGTGGCAGCGGTGGCTTTGTGGTTGATGGCGCATTTGATTCGCGACCGGATCGGCCTGGAGCGTTTTGTGCAATTCTACCTGGTCGTCGCCGGTGTGTTGGCTATGCTTTATGTAATTCCCGGGGTTGGTGCTCGCATTAAACCTTTCACCACAGGCGCGCTGGGCCGGTCACCCTTTTGGCTCTTGCTGTCTGCTGTTGCGGGAGGACAACTGGTGTTCAATCGGCAGCTCTCATCAAGGTGGCGCTTCTTCCTGGTGGGCATTCTTATCGCGGTGCTTTTTTATGCATTCTACTGGGAAAGGAACACCGTTTCTACGTGGGGAGCAATCCTCATCGCAATGGGGATACTTGCATGGTTGCGTTGGCCGCGTTTGCGTTGGGTGGCAATACTTCTTTTTGTCATCGCGCTGGTGAGCGGTTTACTGTTTTCATTTGTATATGAATTTGCTGGCGGAGATGAGGAGTGGGAAAGTAGCGGAGGGTCCAGACTTACTCTCATTGGGCGCGTCATTGAGGTGACGATGCGCAATCCTATCACCGGGTTGGGGCCGGCCTCCTACCGGCCCTATGCTGGCGCTCGTCCACTGCAATATGGTTATGCCTTGTGGGTCGCGCCGAAGATTAATTCGCATAACAATTATGTTGACCTCTTTGCCCAAACCGGACTGTTGGGACTAGGGCTTTTCCTCTGGATCGCAGTCGAATTGGGTCTCTTGGGCTGGCGATTACATTTGCGTTACCGGGAAGGTTTTGTGGGAGGGTACGTTCATGCGATGTTCGCAACCTGGATCGGCAGCCTTGTGCTGATGGCGTTAGCCGACTGGATCCTGCCCTTTGTCTACAATATTGGCTTTCGCGGTTTCCAGGCCAGCATCTTGATCTGGATGTTCCTCGGAGGTCTCGTTGCTGTAGAACATTGGGATTCCCAGTGTGTGGCCGGATAGGGGTGGTGATGCCGCTATGCAATTAAGTATCGTTATTGTGAATTGGAACACGGGCGATCTATTGCGTCAATGTCTCCATACTATAGCGGATACCACAAAAACGTGGCCACCGGCAACTGTAGAAACCTTCGTCGTAGATAACGCTTCTCAAGATGGTAGTGTTGTACGGGCACGTATAGAGCATCCCTGGGCGCAGATCGTGGAGAACAAGAAGAATGTGGGGTTTGCCGGAGGGAATAATCAGGCGTTTCCGTTATGCTCTGGGCGCTATGTATTGCTTCTGAACCCCGACACGAAGCTTATGCCTGGCGCTCTGGAAGTGCTTGTCGCCTTTATGGATACTCACTTGGACGCAGGGGCATGTGGGCCACTTTTGCTCAATGCCGACGGCAGTTTGCAACCCTCGTGCCAGCCAATGTTGACGCCGGGCCGTGAGTTTTGGCGCCTGACGTTTTTGGACCGCTTGTGGCCCCGTGCTACTTATCCTCAACATCGTTGGGACCGGGAAAGGCCACACCGGGTTGAGGTTATTAAAGGAGCCTGTCTCTTGCTGCGACACCAAGCTCTGAAGCAAGTGGGCCTGTTTGATGAACGATATTTTATGTATACTGAGGAAATCGATCTTTGTTACAGGCTTATGCAAGCAGGATGGAAACTTTATTGGGTTCCCAAGGCGCAGGTAATTCATTATGGGGAAGCCAGTAGCAAGCAGGCTGCCGAGGCGATGTATCTACAACTCTATCGGAGCAAGGCGCAGTTTTACCGCAAGTTTGGTGGGAACCGTCGGGCCACCTTATTCAAAACGCTGTTGGCGCTGGCGTATGTGCCTCGCTGGGCTATCGCATTCTTGGGACAGTGTGTAAATCCGGTGCTACGAGTGCGCGCGAAGACCTTCTGGCGATTTTTGGCGGCGCTGCCAAAGTTTTGAGAAGCGCTGTGCTGGGCTGATATGTGGATTTCTGGGTAGGTGTCTATGTCATTGATGAACGATGTGCGGAAATACATTGCCTATCTTTTTGATACGCGGAGCTTTCGCTATGTTGACGTGCTGCAACCGGCCGATAACGGAAGCGTCTCTGCTACGGCTTCCGCCAGTGTAATTGGAGCCGGTCCCGCTCTGATTGTCCATGGGATTATGCCCCGTGCCGGCACTGTTTACGTAGAGCAGCTCATGCGCTTGCACCCTGACTTGCATGCGTTACCTCGTGATCTCTGGGAGCTACCTTTGCTCCAACTCAGCAACCATGTTCTCGGTCTTCAACGCAGATTCTTGCGTATCTATGAGCAGAATACCGACAAAATGCTGTCCACCGATTTTCTGGAAATTGTGGGGGCCGGCATGCTCGCTTATCTGCGGGAGGAAACGCCCCTTGAAAAGCGCATACTGTTCAAGGTTCCTAGCGTGCAATACCTGCAATATTTCTGGACGATGTATCCCAACCAGCAGCTTATGCTCTTAATACGTGATGGGCGTGACTTGGTCGATTCGACAGTGCGAACGTGGCCGCAGATTTCCTTCCCTATGGCTTGTTTGCGTTGGAAGCGGGCTGCGAATATGGTCCATCGCTTTCATAACCGGCACGCGGATTTGCAGACCGGCTATTGGCTTGCGCGTTTCGAAGACGCGGTCCGGGATCCCGAAGGATTTATTCGTGAAGCTTGCCGCAGGTTTGACCTTGATGTTGCGTGTTATCCCTTTGAGCGAATCAAGGAGATTCGTATTCGGGGTTCGTCGCGATTGCCGCAGCAAGGCAAAGTGACCTGGGATCCCAAGGAAAAACCCGCGGGTTTCGCACCGATTGGGTATTGGCATGCTTGGCCGCCGCACAGAAAGTGGCTGTTTAAGCGAATTGCGGGGGATATGTTGATCGAATTAGGATACTGCCAGGATCTGACATGGTGAGTCAGAAAAACTGTGTATTCTCGCAAAACGTTTTTTGATTTTTCCTGTGACGTTGTTGCACTATGTGTAGATGCACGAATGCCGGAGTTGTCATGGATGAAAGGAGAATTTTGATGAACGTAAGTTTTGATTTGAGAAAAGCGCTGGGATTTCGACGCCTGAATCTTCTCGTATTGGCGGTGATTTTGAGCCTACTGGGGGTGGTGGGTTCGACAGTCCCGGCTGTGGCTGCCGAAATCATTGTGGATACTGGAGGGGTGGATGATGCCGACTGCGGGGCGGCAGGGACACCGTGTCGCACGATTGCCTATGCCGTGAGGGACCGCGCCGGGAGTGGCGATACGGTCATCGTTCACGCCGGTACCTATCCCGAGACGATTGCGATGAAGTCTGGCGTGATTATCAGCGGAACAGGAACCGCCTCTACATTTATCGATGGTGAAGGCGTCCGGGGACCGATGGTGACGGCCAACAGTGGCGTGGCTGCGTCCGCAGTGTTCAAAGGCTTCACCGTGCGTGGCGGTATAGCGCAGAACGGCGGTGGGGTGTACATTGCGGCTACTGATTCTCCGGTATTGACGGACATTGTGGTGACAAACAACACTGCAGTCCGCGGGGGAGGAATGTATATAGCGGGTAGCTTGACGCTGACCGATACCTGTTTCATCGGCAACGCCGCTTCTGTGGATGGCGGCGGGGTTTACCAGGGCGCGGTGGGCGGAACCATCACCCTGGTCGGCGGCTGCCTGGAACAGAATACGGCGCTGGGCCAGGTCTCGAGCAATGGCGGGGGCGCTTATGCCGCGGGGAACATGGTGTTGAGCGGTACCTTGGTGACGGACAACAGCGCCTCGCGAGGTGGCGGGGGAGTGTTTGTGAGCTACATCGCGGTGTTGACCAACGCGACGGTGTTGAGCAACACGGCCGGGCAATGGGGTGGCGGATTGTATCAGAATTTCTTCAACGATTACACCCAGATCACCGGCGGGCGTTTCGAGTCCAACCGGACAATCACGACAACCGATTCTTCTCGAGGCGGCGGGCTTTTCTCTTCTTCACGCGCTATCATCTCCGGGACTCAAGTGATCAGCAATTCTGCGGTTGCGCGAGGCGGTGGAATATACCTGGCGACTCCCAGCGTCTTGACCAATGTTCTTGTCATCAGCAATACGGCCGGATATGGCGGAGGGGTCTACTACACCGACCATACTTCGGGGGTTTACACCGGCGCCGTGCGTGTGTACGGGGGGCGCATCGAGCGTAATCGGGCGACCACCGCCGATGGTGGTGGACTCTATAGCACAAAGAGCATGGTGTTGTCAGATACGGTGGTGCTGAACAATGGTGCTGTCAGGTCGGGCGGCGGAGTGTACGTGGCCTATACGGCAACATTGTACCAACCGCAAATTATCGGCAACATTGCGGGGGATGGGGGTGGGCTTTATCAGTACCAACCCGTTGCACGCATTGATGTTGGTGGGGGAACTTTTGAACACAATGTGGCGACTTCGTCGGGAGGCGGCCTCTATGTAAGGGGGAGCGGAGCGTTTACACAAACGACCATATTGACGAATACTTCTGGATCGGACGGTGGCGGTTTGTTGGTCCGGCTCCAGGCGCTCCTGCACGATGTTGCCGTGATCGGCAATCAGGCTGGACGAAGCTGCGGCGGCTTATATCAAAGTCAGGATGACGGTGGTGGGGCAATCATACTTGGTGGACTTTTCGATAGCAACGTGGCGCTTGCGCCGAGTTCTACCTACTATGGGGGTGGTGGACTTTGTGTATTTGGGGAAACCACGATCACTGCAACGCAACTTACCCGGAATGTATCGGCGGGGAGCGGCCGGGGAGGCGGGGGCTTGTACGCGGAGCGCGGTGTGCGCATCGTCAACGCCTTGTTTGCCGGGAACACAGCGACTAATGGCGCCGGTATCTACTTGCGCGGGTCCGCAGGTAGCCGGGAGTTGCTGCACCTCACCATTGTGAGCGGCACGGTGGGCAGCGGTTCGGCCGTCTATGTCTATGGTGGCACAACGGGTATCACCAACACCATCATTGTCAGCCACACCATCGGCGTTTTCGCCGCTAACGGGGCGGCAGCGGCGATCGATGGTGTGTTGTGGTCTGGCAATACTGCCAATACTGGCACTGCCGGTACAGGCCACATCACGGTGAACCACGCTCATGCTGCTGAACCGACTTTTGCTGTGGATGGGTATCATCTTACAGCGACTTCCCCGGCCATCGACCGGGGCGTGGATTCCAATATTGCAGTGGACATCGACGGCGAGACACGTCCGCAAAGCTGGCTATACGATCTTGGCGCGGATGAGTACGTCACCACTACGCAAATTTTGACCATTGCTGTCGCGGGAACTGGCCATGGTGTGGTCACCCCGACGGTTGGAGCGCATCCCTACAACGATGGCATAACAGCTAGGCTGTACGCGACGGCAGCCTCCAACTCCAGCTTTGAGGGCTGGAGCGGAGATGCAGGCTGTGAGACTGGGGCGGTATCGATGGCTATAGGCAAGACTTGTACGGCGACATTCACGATGTTGGAGCCGAGTCTGAGTATTACCACATCTGTCACTCCGACGACAGATGTGCTCTATGGCAGTGTTGTCACCTACACCGTTGTTCTCAGCAATACGGGGCTGGGGGATGATGTCAACGTTGTTCTGACGGATACATTGCCATCTGCCCTAACCTTTGGGCGCTGGCTAGAGCAACCTGTCAGTGGCCTTTCCCACAGTGGCAATGCTATCACCTGGACAGGTTCTGTGTTAGCTTCGACCAACATCACCTTTACTTTTACGGCTACGCGCACCGGCGTCGCCGGCGATGGCTATGCCGTCGACGACATTGTCAATACCGCTTACTTTAGCGGCACAGAGCAAAAGGGCCAGGCCTCTGCAACTTTCACGGTTGGCAGTATGGAGTGTGGGGTGGGGGAAGGGCAATCGTATACGTTCGCAGTCCAATCTGGCGTCGCTATCACAATCACGACACTGGCTGGTGGATTGGACTGCTTGTATGTGGATGAAATAGGCGTCGATCATCCTTCTGCTACAGGGGAAATTGATAGCAGCGGCATCAAAACCGGGCGCTATTGGCTGATTCGCGGCTTGCGAGACGACAAAGTTACCGACGTTACCGGTTTCACAGCCACACTTGCCTTGCCGTACACCGGACTGAGTGATCCTAGAGTTTGTCGTTACACCCGCGGCGCGGGTTATGGTTGGGATTGCGCCGCGGATGGGTTTGGCGACAGCACCGTTTGGCGCTCCGGCATTACATCATTTTCCGAGTGGGCTGTAGGAGAACGCGTTGGCCCAACAGCGATTGCCTTGCGGCAGCTTACCGGGCGTGGTGGACTGCAGGCCTTAGGCCTACTGCTGGCATTGGGTGCATTGCTGATCCTCGGCACGGGCGTGTTAGGCTCGTCTCGGTTATCCACGTGGGTGACACACATTCTACGTTTGCGGCGTACCATATCTTCTTGACGTTTTGTGTCCTATGTCGAAATCATTGAATGGGGGCGCAAGTTGCTGACACGGGATTTGCCGATTCGTCTGTTGTTTATCTGGCTGTTTATGGGGGGATGGTTTGCCACGCTCACCGGCGCTTCTTCTATCCCGCAGTCTTACGATGCTATTGAGGAGGGGGCTGATACCATGACCCCCCGCATCGACGCGCCCTACAATGTGCCGGGCCACGAGGCGGCGATATTCTGGTTTGGGCAAGTCACATCCAGTGACAATTACGCGGATGTGCGCGTCGGTTATCGGGACGCGCATGTGTTTGTGCACGTCAATATCATGGATCGCCGTCTCTGGTACGACGAGACACCCTCTCCTGACGAATTGACGGAGTGGGATGCCGTCTCCCTTTATCTCAATGTTCCTGACGCGGGAGGCGCTTCATCCGCGGACAGTTACCGCTTCGACGCCCAGCTTGTCTGGTGGGGAGATCGGAGCGCGTATCAGGCTGCCTACCGTAATGAAGCGGGCACCTGGCTGTTCGCGGATGTGCCGTTTACGACGGACTCCTCCTGGAGCGGGGATGTACCAAACACTAACATTGATGATCGTGGATGGAGCTTGCTTTACAATATCCCTTATGCAAGCCTGGGACTGAACGGTACTCCGGCGCGGGGGACGGTATGGGGGATGGCGCTTGTTCTTCACGACCGGGACGCCGCAGGCGGACCGGTGCTCTCGACTCAGACCTGGCCGGAAACGATGTCGCCGGCAGATCCGGATACGTGGGGTGAACTTGTCTTTGGCGCGCCGCTGCCGTATGATCCCTTACCGGCTGTTCCCGGCGGCACGCTCACGATCCGTCATGGTCTCAATAATGCCGTTGTCGTCGACGCGGATGTGGGCGGCAGCAGTGTCTGTGGGGAGCTTGCTGCCCCAGACTATTTCCCGACGTGGGGCGAACTCAATTATGTAGGCAAAGAGTTCATCAATATCCAAAATCTAGGTCATATTAGTGAATGGCCTTGCTTCTCGAAGTATTACATCACTTTTCCGCTGGACGCGTTGCCACCTGGCAAAGTGATTCTTTCGGCATATCTAACGCTTTACCAGTTTGGCAACGCCGGACAAGGGGCAACACCTGGCCCGCAGCCCTCACTGATTCAGGTATCGACCATCGATCAGGTCTGGGATGAGGCTTCGATAACCTGGAATACCGCTCCATTGCCCACGCAAAATATCACAACAGCGTGGGTAGATCCGTTGGCGACACCCCCTCCCCATCCCGGCATTCCTAGAGAATGGGATGTAAGTGCTGCTGTTGCCGAGGCATATGCGTCTGGAGACCCTGCCCGCCTGGTGCTATATTCTCCTGCCTGGGACTTCCATAGCGGGAAGTATTTCCGTAGCTCCGATTTCGGGATTACTGGGGAAGGTCGCCCCACGCTGGCGATTCATTGGGGCGAGCCAGTTGCGCAGTTGACAAAGGAAGCGAACAAGGGCGGCGCTAACTATGGCGATACTATTCAGTATACACTAAAATTCAACGGCGTCGGTGCTACAATCAGAGTGACGGATACTTTGCCGAATGTGGTAGAATGGATGAATGATGTGGAGGTGTACGGGACGAACACCGCGCCGGTCTATGACCCTGTCCAACATCGACTGCTGTGGGAAGGCAGTCCTGTGGCGGGCGAACAGGTGCGTCTCACTTATACGGGTACCGTCGCCACTTTCAGCCGCCAGCTCATCGTGAATGCTGCAGAACTTCTGGGCGAGGAGGGCTCCGCGGGCAGCGCAACCGTCATTGTGATTGCCAATCCTTTGCGCTGTTACCTGCCGCTGGTGTTGCGATTGTGATTACCCAGGAAAAACAGGTGCAAAATGGGAACGCGATTGTGGTGTATATCTTTGCCGGGCTATAGGCTCAACAAAGCTGTGGCTGTTGTATTGTCGAGTCTGGCCGGCTTGAGTATGCTGGTCTCCTTATTGCTGCCGGGATGTACCAAACCCGTACAAGGGACAGCGCAGGCATACACTTTGCTCCCGACTGCAGATTTGCAGGATGCACAGACTGGTGGGACCTCGTCTGTTGGTAGTTGGCCGATGGCCGGTGCCAATCCCCAGCGAACATCGTGGACTTCGGAAGAAGTGCCGGGCAAGCTCAATCCGATTTGGTATCGCGTGATTGAACCCTATATCGCGCCCCACGTGCAAATCATTGCCGCAAACGGATTGCTCTATATCTCTACAGCGAGTGGGCTTTACGCTCTCGATGCAACAACGGGCGAAACAGCCTGGGTCTATCCTACGGAGTTGCCGCTGGGCAATGCGCCGACGGTTTTCAATGGTGTTGTCTACGTTGGTGGATACGATCACAAACTTTATGCATTAGACGCAATCACCGGGCAGTTCAAGTGGGCGTATGAAGCAACGGCCGGGTTCGTCACCAATCCCTTGGTGCTGGAGATGGATGGCCGCACCCTTATCTATGCCGGAAATCGCGACGGGTATCTCTATGCTGTCGAGGATCTTGGAACGACACCTGACCTTCTGTGGTCTTACCAAACTCAAGGCCCTATTCTCTTCTCCGCAGCGTACGTGGACGACACGGTGTACGTCGTGTCGAACGATTCCTATGCCTACGCACTTGATGCGCGAACTGGGGACCCTGTCTGGCAGTCGCCCAAACTCCCCGGAGCAGGTTTTCACGCCTGGTGGCCGGTAATTTATCAGAATCCCGCACTTGGCGCGGATGTGGTGATTCTTGCCGGGAGCAGCAATTACCGTTTTCTGCTGGAACCTTCTTATGGGTATGACCTGCAGGGCCGTGAGAATAATGATGTCTGGCCTGACCGCGCCAATCAACCGCGCGGCACGCTCTTCGGAACGCTCAACCCGGATGGCACAGTCAACGCCAGACGGGTGCTACAGTACTTTGAGGCAAAGCCGTGGCGCAGAACCTATATCATTCTGGATCGACAGACGGGCCAGGAAGTCACCTTTGACTTTGACGGTGATGGCAAGCCGGAATACGCCCCTGTTCTCTGGCATGGCACCCATAGCGGCAACCGCTATCCACCGATCGTTGGCGCGGATGGCTTGCTTTATCAGTCGAACACGTACATGTCTGATCCAAATATCACGGCTGGGCAGGTGTCTGGCTGGAAATATGGAACGCCTGCGATCACGGTGGCTTCTCCTTTGTGGAGGGCTATGGATGAGCCTCTGGCGTACTCCGCTGGTGGTAACGTCATTTACTGGAGTCACTGCAATGATCGCTCGGCAGGAGCTTTCGACATCAGTATCCCCAACGATCGCATTTATCCAGAGAACCTTAATCCGAATCGAGAGTGGGTCTATTTTGATGCAGTTGGCTTGGTGTCGCGCCTACCAGGCTATAATATTCTCTACGAGGGACTTAATCCGACCAATTACGGCATCAATTCTTTGTTCCGCGGAACCACCGCAAGCTCCAATGGTATATATGGCCAGCACGGACATCAGAACCCACCGATCCCATATGCGGGCAGAGTCTATTTGCATCGCAGTAACGCAGTTATCGCATTCGGTAACTATACGGGTAATCCGGTACAGCTTCCAAGGGCCGCGACCCTGGCTGCACCGGAAGCAGACCTCAGTATAAGTGGTTATGAACTGCGACAGAAACTGGCGACTGAAGTAAGTAAAATGTTGAACGCCGGTCACCTTAGACCGGGCTACCGGAGTCATGGTATCCTTGATGCCAAAAGTCGCGATCAACTGGGTGATTATATTACTGACTATTGGCATAATTCCGCGGACACGCTCTATGTTCTCGCTTTGACGTTGCCGTACCTTTCTGACAATCTCCAGGGACAGGTCAAGACCTATATGCAGAGTGAATTCGCCGCCTATCCTCCATATGAATACACGCACGTTGGCTGGCGAGATGGTGCTCCACGGGAGCCATATGAGTTGCCCCAAGAGGTCGAAGCTGACCGTGTTAATCACCCGCCTGCGGTGAGTGGCTATGGATATGATGGATGGACATGGCCGCCATCGATGTTCTATGCCCTGTGGAAATATGCGGAGGTTTTTGGTGGGGCCGAAAGTATTTTCACGGCCAGTCGTTCGAGATTGGAAAGCCCGCCGACAAATGCTTATTTGATTGAGTATCCCTATATTCACAATGCCTACATTGCCGGTTATCTGGGGTATTTGCAGCTAGAAGCCCTTGCCGGTTACCCTGAATCGGCAAGCGTTAGAACCACCCTAAACCGCCTATTAGCCCTGCGGGCCTCTTCTTTTTCCAAGGATACGCCATATACGGATGGAACCACAGGACGATCTTTCAGCGTGGCTCGGAATTTCATGTTCCTTGTCCCTGAGTTGGGGCAGTATCTACGAGACAATATTCTGGATGAAGTGCAGGCGGCGATTGATGAGTATAGTCGAGTAGCTCCTTATTGGTTTGTTGCGGATTACTACACAGCTCACGGTGAATCGGCCAATCAGCATTTTTACGATTACCACGCCCTTTTCCAGGCCAGGGTGCTAATCCTCCGTGAATCCGGCGTCGACTTGGTCAAATACCTTGACGTACCTGCTGTTCAGGTAGGCGACCTCTTTTACATCCACAACCTTGTCGCGTTGCTGGACGCCGGCCTGGGTGGAGACCTGGAGAAATCGGTTACCCCTAGCGCTGGCTGGCAAGGCGATGTGCTTTCTTATGCGTTGCGTTTTTCAGGTAGCGGCCATACGCTAACCTTGACCGACACTCTCCCGCTGGGTGTCAGTGCGCCCGCCGACTTCAATCTTGAGGGGACCAGTGTGTTGCCTGTTTACAACGCGGAGACACATCAGCTACTATGGACGAGTGACGATGTATCTGAAGGGAACTGGGTGACGCTCCGGTATAATGCGAACATTGTTTCGACCATACCGCAATCACTGTTTAATACTGCGGTGCTTGATCTGGGTACAACCACTGCTCCAATAACGGTTGTTGCTTTGGTTATTGCCAATCCCTATCAATGTTACCTCCCGGTGATTATGAAGACGAATTGAGGTTTGCTGCTGAACGCACTGCATTGATTCAGGTTCAGGAGTCATCAACATGCGAATTTGTTATACTTTACTCTCGTCAAGCTTCGAGATGCACCAATACACGGCTGACCTCGCTAACCAGATGGCTCTGGATGGCCATGCGGTTCACCTGGTGACGTCCTCTTGTGCACCACTTGATCGCTATATTCCGGCCGTCATTGTACATACGCCGGTCGATACGACAAGTGCAAGCTTCTCAGTGGAAGGTCTGAAATTAGCCGCATTGCGCAAGGTCAAGAAGACGATTGTGGATGTTGATCCTGACCTGATCCATTTCAGTGGGCCACATATCTGGAATCTGTCATTGATGCGTAAGCTAAAGGCATGCGGATTGCCTGTTATCCACACTCTGCACACGGTAGACCCACCTTGGCGCAGTGGTTATGGGATAATTATTCGTTTGTGGAACCGGCAGGTTATTCGTACTGCAGATCACATTCTGGTCCACGGACAGACCTTCTTGCAGCGGCTTCTGGATATGGGAGTTGCTCGCGAGCGGGTGACCTCGACGCCTTTGTTGCACCTCTTCATCGGTGGAGGTTGGTTGGGGAGCTTCTCGGATCTTGCGGCGTCGGTTGAATATCAGCCGTGGGCACTCTTCTTCGGTCGCTTGAAACCGTATAAGGGCATCGAATACCTTATCTCGGCTTGCGCGATGATGAAGACGGATAAAGCATTTCCCGGACGGGTGATCATCGCCGGCTTTGGGGATTTGGCGCAGTACTGGGGCGGGTCATTGCCGGCTCGCCTGGAAATCCATAATAGCAGAATCCATGATGAAGAGGCCATGGACCTCTTCTGCCGTTGTGGATTGGTGGTGTTGCCCTACATTGACGCTTCACAGTCGGCGCTTATCGCCGCCGCTTACTATTTTCACAAACCGGTCATTGTCACCCGCACGGGTGCTCTACCTGAATATGTACGGGAGGGTGAGACGGGGTTTGTTGTCGAGCCAGACCATCCCGCAGCCCTCGCTCGTTGTCTTGAACGTGTGCTAGACGATCCTGTCAGACTGGAACGTATGGGAGCCGCTGGACGGGCCTGGTATGAGATCCACCGCAAGGAACAGGAAGCTGTTTTGCAGGAGATTTATACACGTCTGGCGAGAACCAAGCGTACCGCACTTTCTGCGAAATCGAAAGGATAGTGTGGCGCTGTTTTAAGGAAGACACAATGTCTGAAAAAATTTGGGTACAACAAAACATCGAAAATGCCATGACATCCAATGCCCCGCGGAAGACTTGGCGACTCACGGCTAAAGATCGTCGGTCACTGCTTTTTATGGGCGACCTGTTGCTGGTGAACGGCCTATTGCTGCTTACCGTAACATTGTGGAATGATTTGACAGCGGCAGCGGTTTTTTCATTGGGCAACTTGAAATGGTTTATAACCATCACTGTCTTGTGGCTGGTTATGGGCACGGTTCTCGATGTCTATAATCTGAAGCGCTCGGCGAGCACGACTAACATCCTCGCCAGTGTGATAAGTGCAGCCTTGCTCACCACTTTGCTTTCCTTGGCGATTCCTGTGCTGTCTCCACCCATTCTTCGGCGCACTTACGCATTTGGTCTCGTCATTTTGACGACCGTGGCGTTGACCGTGTGGCGCGTTTTTTATGCCCGTGTGCTAGGGCATACAGCTTTCCGCCAACTGGGGATCGTTGTAGGCGGCAATGTGCCGACTGCTGCATTGAAGCAGATGCTGGGCTCGGCAAGTGGAGATGACGACGTGAATCCGTTCTGCGGCACTGGATACGAGATTGTCGGTCGCGTGATTGATCGCACGCATCTGGATGTTAACGACGATCTCCCGGTAGTGGGTGAGACTCAAAATCTTGTACGTCTTGCCCGTCAGTATGGAGTGGATGAAATCATTCTCAACCTTGAGGAAGGGCACGGATTTCCTCTGGAGGCACAGGAAGTCTTGTTAGATTGCCGCGAGTTGGGATTGCGGGTTAGCAGCCTTTCCGATGTTTATGAGCGTCTTACCGGACGCTTGCCTGTCGATTATGCGCGTTATGATTCACAACTGTTGCTCAGTCCGCCGGATACGCCTGCTTTCCGCTTGTATCAAGCTGCCAAACGTGCCTTCGATGTATTGATAGGATTACTGGGCGTTCTGGTGCTAGGATTGCTCATACCCTTTGTGGCGCTTGCCAATGCCCTGACCTCACCGGGGCCGCTCTTTTACCGCCAGGAGCGATTGGGGGAAGGCGGACGTCCTTTCACGGTGATCAAATTCCGCTCCATGGTGCGTGATGCTGAACGATATGGTGCGGTGTGGTGCGGCAAGAACGATCCGCGGATTACACCACTTGGCCGATTTATGCGTAAGGTGCGGCTCGACGAAGTGCCGCAGTTTATCAACGTGTTGCGCGGCGAGATGAGCTTTGTCGGCCCACGTCCTGAGCGTCCTCATTTTGTGGGACAATTGTCGCGCGCCTTCCCACTTTACCGGGCCAGACACGCCGTCAAACCAGGTATCACTGGTTGGGCGCAAGTACATCACGAATATGGCGATTCCACTGAAGATTCCCGCATCAAGCTGGAGCTTGATCTTTATTATGTCAAACATGCCAATGCCTACCTGGATTTGCTCACGGTCTTGCACACAGTGCGTGTGATTATCGGCTTCAAGGGACAATAAATACATATGGCACAAAACCTTGATAAGACACTTTCACGCAAGTCCTATACGCGAATCTGGGTTGCTATTCTGCTGTTTTCTGTAGTCGTGCGAGTGGGTGTGGCGCTTTATTACGGCAATGATGTGCCTTCCAAGCAGGATGATTATAGTTACTCTAGTTTGGCTTGGCGCCTAGCGACAGGCCATGGCTACACGTTCGATCGGCCCTGGTATCCTTTCACGCCGGCGGAGACACCTACGGCGCACTGGTCCTTCCTGTACACGGCCTTTGTGGCCGCCGTTTATGCGTTAGTTGGATACCGGCCCGTGGTGGTACGTCTCGCTATAGCTGTGCTTGGCGGAATTCTTCTGCCGTGGATGATGGAGCGCCTGACCCGTCGTCTATTTCCGCAGCGGTCGTGGTTGCCTCTTATCGCGGCGCTCACCACAGCGGCATACGCCTTCTTTATCCTCTATGCCGGTCGACTGATGACCGAAACTCTTTACATTGTTACACTGCTCTGGTCGTTCGAACGCGCGTTGGCATTGGCGGAGGATTTTGTTACGGGACGCCCGGGGTGGGGAGCAGCGCTAGGATTGGGTATAAGTTTGGGTTTGACTGCGCTTTTCCGCCAGGCTATTCTGCCGTGGGTGCCGGTGCTTTTTCTGTGGCTTCTCTGGCGGGCATGGCGTGGAGACGCGCGCAATTTCCTCCGTTTGCATGTACCGGCATTGGTGTTGGCGGGCGTGACGCTTCTGGCTTTTATCCTTCCCTGGACCTACCGTAACTATCGCGTCTATGGCGACTTTCTCCTCCTGAACTCTAATACCGGCTATGCGATGTATTCTGCGCAGCATCCTATGCACGGAACTAGTTTCCAGGCTTTCGAGGCGGCCCCATTACCCGCTGAACTGTGGGGACAACTCTCTACTGAACCTGAGTGGGATCGCGCCTTGATGAGCCGGGGAATCGCGTTTGTCGTGGAGGAGCCGGGACGTTATCTTCTTCTCTCATTAAGCCGGGTAGCTGATTACTTTGAGTTCTGGCCTACGGATACTTCTCTATTGCATAATGCTGGTCGTCTGCTTTCCTTTACGCTCTACCTCCCCTTTATGCTCTATGGTTTCTACCTGGGAGGCAAAGTGCAATATCCATCTTCGTTATCGCGTCTTGAACGTCCAACTGCACTGCTTTATTTCTTTATGGTCTTTTACTCCTTGTTGCACATCTTCACCTGGGCCATGCCGCGTTATCGACTTCCTGTAGATGCTGTGGCAATGCCCTTTGTAGCGCTGGCGCTTGAGCGCATTTTCCTGTTTGTGCGTGGACGGATTCACCGCAATCGTCTCACCGAAGGGTAGAGAGTATTCTCGCGACGGATTCAGCGAAATCTAACGGGTGTCTTTCATCGAAACCGCTACTCCGTTAGGGTTGTTTGCAATGGAGACTGCCGATGCGCATCTGTTATCTGCTCCTTTCCCCCACTTTTGGGATGCATCAGTATACCGCCGATTACGCGAACCGGATGGTTCAGGCGGGGCACGAGGTTATCCTGGTGACGACCGAGCATTATCCTGGAGATCGTTACCTGCCCGGTGTGGATGTTTCTAAACCTGTTGCCTTGCGGGATACAGGTTTTTCTCTTGGCGGATTACGTGTTTGGTTGGTCCAAAGGGCCATCGACGCTATTCTCGAACAAAAACCGGACATCGTACATATCACCGGTCCGCATTTGTGGAACATCTTCGTTCTGCGCGCGCTGCGGAAGGCTGGCATTCCGACTATCCACACCCTCCATGATCTCGATCCCCATCCCGGATCGGCTTATGGACCGCTGCTTTATTTGTGGAACCGCGCCGTGCTGCGCAACGCAGAGCACGTCCTAGTCCACGGGCAATGTTACCGCCAGCGTCTTTTGGAACGCGGCATGGCTTCAGATAGCGTCACATACACGCCACTGCTGCACCTGTTTCTGGGCAGCGCTTGGATAGAGCAACTCGACCGGATGAGCGACGAGATAGCATACGATCCGTATGCGCTTTTCTTTGGACGGATAGAGTCTTACAAGGGTGTGGCGGATTTGATCGCGGCCTGGGTGCGGTTGCCTGAAGCCTTGCGGGCGCAAGTGCGTCTTATTCTGGCCGGCCCTGGGTGCCTCGAAGCCCTGTGGAAAGAACCGTTGCCTGCAGGGGTTGAAGTGCGTAACCACCTTATCCAGGACGAGGAAGCATTGACGTTATTTCAACGCTGTGCTCTGCTTGTGCTGCCCTACATTGGCGCTACGCAGTCGGCCTTGATCCCCGCCGCGTACTTCTTCCACAAGGCCGTGCTCACCACATCCTCAGGCGCCCTCCACGAATACGTCGAACAGGGTACAACGGGTTGGGTCGTTGAACCAAAGCACCCCTCTTCCCTTGCGCGGGCGCTCACCGAAGCCTTGTCCGATTTTGACCGTTTGGCGCGTATGGGCAGCGCTGGGCGGCGTTGGTACGACGAACATCGGGGAGCCGAGAGTGCGGCAGTAGAGCATTTGTACATCCGCCTTGCCACTTCAATAAACGCTAATTGAGAGGTCAGTATTATGGGCAAAATACTCTTTCTCACGCAGGTTTTACCCTATCCCGTCCATTCGGGGGCGAAGATACGCGCCTATTACGTGTTACGGCAACTGGCGCGGCAGCACGAGGTGGCATTGCTCTCCTTTGTTCGTGAGGATGACAGTACTGAAGCGGTGCAGCATCTGGAGGACATCTGCGAAGCCGTTTACACGGTGCCGATGCTTCGCTCCCTGCTGCGGAATGTGTGGGCCGGGCTGAGGGCCGTATCCACAGGCCAATCCGTGATTATCCTACGGGATGAGTTGCCTGAGATGCATCGGGCTATCCAGTGTGTATTGGCGGTGCAGTCGTTCGATGTAATCCACGCCGACCAAACTTCTATGGCGCAATATGCGCTTTACGCGCAGCACCTGAACACCGAAATGTTTGATCGTTCCCACATCCCCGCGGTTTTGGATGCACACAATGCTCTGTATCGCATTCCTGAGCGGATGGCTCGTCACGAATCCAATCCCTTGAAACGCCGGCTCTATCGGCGTGAGGCGCGCGTTTTGGCGCGTTATGAGGTAGAGACGTATGACCGTTTCGATCACGTGGTTTTTGTTACCGGAGTGGACCAGGAGGAGATTCTGCAACACATCACCTCCACTCCGCGGGACTCTGATGTTTCCAGGGCCGTCCCTTCCCGTTCTCATCCTGCGACTTCGGTCATCCCTATCTGTGTCGATACCGATGAGAAGCCCCTGGTAACCCGTAGCGACCGGCCGCTCACCGTGACGCATTTAGGTACTATGTTTTGGCCTCCCAATGTCGAAGGCGTGATTTGGTTTGCACGTGAAGTCTTCCCGCAAGTATTAGCCCAGGTGCCGGAAGCGCGTTTCGTCATTGTGGGAAAGGATCCGCCCCAAGAAGTGCAAGACCTTACGCTGCAGGTGCGCAACGTTCAAGTGACGGGCTACGTGCCTGATCCAGAACCTTACCTGGCAGAGACAGCCGTCTTCATCGTTCCCTTGCGCGCGGGTGGTGGGATGCGGGTCAAGATTATTGATGGATGGTCGTGGGGATTGCCGATTGTCTCGACGAGTATTGGGGCTGAAGGGATTGAGGTGGCGGATGGCGAGAATATCCTGCTGGGAGACACCCCCGCAGCGTTGGCCGAGCATGTGGTGCGGGTGTTGCGGAATCCGGCGCTGGGCGAGCGATTGAGAGTGCAAGGACGCGCCTGGGTTGAGAAAAACTACCATTGGCGCAACGTCTATCCTATGTGGGACAATGTGTACGCAGAGCTAACCAGTTGATGGCTCGTTATATCTCCTGGTATAATAGAGGTTGAGAAGGACATTATGGAACTTAGAGAATATTGGAATATCCTCAAGCGATGGTGGTGGCTGATGGTCGCCTGTGTGTTGGTTTCTGCCGGCTCAAGCTACATCGGTACCCGGAGAATGCCGCGTATCTACCAGGCTAAGACGACAGTGATGGTGGGACAAACGCTGCAACAATCCAACCCGACCAGTGGTGACTTCTATATCAGCCAACAACTGGCACAAACATATGCACAGATGGTTGTGCGACAACCTATCCTCGGTGGTGCGGCGAAGGCGCTAGGATTGCATTATGTCCCAGCGCCTGAAACAATTTCCACGCGCCAAGTGCCGGGTACACAATTATTAGAAATCAGCGTTCGCGATGTCATTCCTGAACGCGCCAAGGCAGTGGCTGATGAGATCGCTAATCAATTGATTCTGCAGAGCCCCACAGCGCGTGAGGATGCTGATCGCCAGGCATTTGTTCTTCAGCGGTTGGCCGGATTGGAAGCGAATATAAGGTCAACTGAGGAGAAAATCGCCGAAGAGCAGACCAAGCTCGAAGCGGCAAACAGTGCCCGCGCTATTCAGCAATACCAGGACAATATTACTGCACTTGAACAGAGACTATCTACTTATGAGTCTACCTATGCTTCGCTCCTGATGTCGGTGCAGGGTGGAACTAACTACATCACCATCATTGAACCCGCTAATTTGCCTTCACGGCCTATCAGCCCCAATGTGGCTCAGACGGTGTTGCTTGCAGCAGCCATTGGTTTAGGATTGGCGGTGGGCGGTGCCATACTCATCGAGTTTCTTGATGATAGCATCAAGTCGCCGGATGAGGTCACCCGGATCACCCAACTTCCCGTGCTGGGTGCCATCGCGCGTATTGAGGGCGAGAGGTACCGGGAAAAACTTATTGTCCACAACCAGCCTCTTTCCGCCACCACTGAGGCTTATCGCGTTCTACGTACCAATATCCGCTTCTCCTTCGTGGATCGGCCTATGCATACCTTGTTGGTTGCCAGCCCCGGCCCCTCGGAAGGGAAAAGTCTAACGCTGGCGAATCTGGCAGTGGCGATGGCGCAGTCGGGATTGCGGGTGATTATCGTCGATACAGACCTCCGTCGCCCTGTACTCCACAAGATCTTCAATGTCTCCAATACAGAGGGATTGAGTAGTATCCTTCTGGCCCCAGAGCCTGATCCAGAGTCCTATCTGCAGGACACGGGTGTAGAAAACCTGCAACTATTGCCTTGTGGCCCTTTACCACCGAATCCGGCTGAAATACTTGGCTCGGAACGGATGGGAGCGTTGATCGATATCCTGCGGGCAAAGGCTGACCTGGTTGTCTTTGATAGCGCTCCTATTCTGGTGGTCACCGACGCCGTCGTTTTGGCGGCACGTCTCAAAGAAGGGGGGGTGCTGTTGGTGACCGATATCGGCAGAACCCGTCGTGGGTTTGCGAAACGGGCTGTGGATGAATTACAACGTGCGCACGTCAATGTGCTAGGTGTGGTTGTCAATCGAATCACTATGCACGGGGGTAGTGAATATTACTATCAATACTACCAGGACTACACCGAACAGGGCGATGATGTACAAAAACGTCTTCCGCGCCGTATTGGGCTACAAAACCTGTCGCTTGGACGCCGTAGCAGGCATGGGAAGCATGGTACCAGGAAGCTGGCCAAAGAAGAAATCGAGGAGCATACATAACTGTTGCAGGTTTCCTATCTGATCCGCACCAAAACGTCCCGGCCTATCCACCGGGACGTTTTTGTTGGTAGGAGTATCAAGTGAAAACGCCGAGCTGCTTCTTTGCCCCGCATGCTGTTGTATAACCTCGACAATCGTTATGGCGTAGTTCGCGATTGTGAATACAATAGCAGTATGAACACCGGTATGCATTCTTCGTCGCTCCTGGCGACCAAACTCTATATCCCTTCGCCGCATACGACCGTGATTTCACGTCCGCACCTGCTCGCGCGGTTGGATGAGGGACTGGGCCAGGGGCGGCGTCTCACGCTCGTTGCTGCACCGGCCGGCTATGGCAAAACGACGCTGCTGAGCGAGTGGGCTAACCGGTACGTTGGTGAATCGGCTAAACGCCGGCCTGTTGCCTGGCTGACCCTCGACAAAAGCGACAGCGATCCGGCGCGCTTTTGGGCCTACCTGCTGACGTCGCTGCGGAAGGCGATTGCGTTGGACATCCCCGACGCGCTGCAATTACCGCAGGGTATCCAAATCGCTGATCTGATGACAGGGTTGATCAACCAGATCGGAACGGTGCCCGCAGACCTGCTGCTGATTCTTGACGACTACCATCTGGTGACAACCCAGCCGGTGCACGATGCGCTTACCTTTCTGCTAGATCATCAGCCGTCCAATCTGCACTTGGTCATCGCCGCCCGCGCCGATCCGCCCTTGCCGCTCGCTCGCCTGCGCGCCCGCGGCCAGTTGACGGAGCTGCGGCAAGCCGATCTGTGCTTTACGCCGGAAGAGGCCGCCGCATTCTTGAACCAGCGCATGGGTTTGAACCTTGCCGCGGCAGACGTCGCCGCTCTGGATGCGCGTACCGAGGGCTGGATCGCTGGATTACACATGGCGGCCCTGGCCTTGCAGGGGATCAACGCCGAACGCAACACGAGCGCGTTCATCGCCGAGTTCACCGGCGCGCATCGTTATATCCTCGACTATCTGCTCGAAGAAGTGCTGGAACGCGAGTTGCAGCTGGTACAGAACTTCCTCCTACAAACGTCAGTCCTTGACCAGTTGTGCGCTCCGCTGTGCGATGCTGTTGTTGAATCCGGCGCGGATTCCCAGACCATTCTCGAATACTTGGAACGCGCCAACCTCTTCATCGTCCCGCTGGATGAACGCCGGGAGTGGTACCGGTATCACCGGTTGTTCGGTGATTTGCTGCGGCAGCGTCTGCGGCGGACTGCCCCTGAGCAGGTGCAGCCGTTGCATCGCCGGGCGGCGGCCTGGTACGCGGCGCAGGACGACGTGCCGGAGGCCATCGCGCACGCGCTCGCCGCCGAGGATTTCGCGCAGGCCGCGCACCTTGTGGCGCAGGTAGCTGAGGAGACGCTCCTGCGCGGCGAAATTGTCACCTTGCAGAATTGGATGCAGCAGTTGCCCGACGACGTCGTGCGCGCGAACCCCAGTCTGTGCGTCTTCTACATTTGGACATTGCTTCTTTCCGGACATTCACTGAGCCTCATTGAGACGCGTCTACGTGACGCCGAGACCTACAGTGACGTGATTCCCGGACAACTCGCGGCGTTGCGGGCGATGCTCGCAACTTATCAGATACAGCTTCCCCGCGCCGTCACGTTGGCGCGCCAGGCGCTGGAACAATTGCCCGAAGACAGCGTGCTGCTACGCACACTGGCGACCTGGATTATCAGTACTACCGACGCCTTCGTCAGCAATCGTCCAACTGGCGACCAGGCGCTCGATTTGATGGCGCAGCAGAGTCTCGCCAGCGGCAACGTGTTGGTGGCGATGATGGCTCTGAGCCAGCTGGCCGAATCTCACACCCGGCACGGACACCTGCATCAGGCGTGGGATTTGTATCAAAAGGCGTTGAGCTGTGTGGTGGATGCGCAGGGACGGCGCATGCCCATCGCCGGAACTGTGTTGGTGGGTTTGGGCGATCTGGCGTGCGAATGGCGCGACTATGACGCCGCCCTTCAGTATTTCCAGGAAGGCATTACTCTCATCGAACAGTGGAATGAGGTGGGCGCACTCGAAGCGTACCTGGGCCTGTCACAGCTCCTCTGGCTTCAGGACGATGTTGATGGGACACAGGTGGCCCTTGAGCGGGCACGGCAATTGGCAGCCAAGTTCGACATGACTGAGTATGACGACTGGGTTGTGGCGATTATGCAGGCGCGGGTATGGATTGCTCTGGGAAACCTGGGCGCGGTGCAGCATTGGGCTGAGGCGCGTGGTCTGTATGCGCTCCCTGCAGACGCGCTGTCGCCGGAAAAGGACATACTACCGGAATATCGCTTGCGCAAGTACGAACTGGCGGCGCTCGCGCGGCTGTATATTGCCCAGGGCGACCCTGCCGCGGCGCTCGCGGTGTTGGCGTCCATCTTGCCGGTGGCCCAGCGCCAGCAGCGCCCAGCTCTGCTGATCGAAATCCACCTGCTGGAAGCTCTCGCCTTCGACGCGCAGGGCCAACGTGACTTGGCGTTGGTCGCACTGAAAGAAGCACTCGCGCTCGCCGAACCGGAGGGTTACACCCGCGCTTTTCTGAGTCTCGGTGAAGCCCCCATTCCCTTGCTGCGCGAGGCCGTTGAGCGGAACCTGCACGCAGCGTATGCCACGCGCCTCCTGGCATTTCTGGCGCCCGCAACAGAGGCGACTACCTCGCTTGTTTCGCCATCCCCTGGCGTTTCTCTCCTTGAACCCCTGAGCGAACGCGAGCGCGAGGTCTTGCATCTGCTGGCCTCAGCCCTTTCGACAGACGAAATCGCGCAGACGCTCTACCTCTCCGTGCATACCGTGCGCTCGCATCTCAAAAGCCTCTATAGCAAACTGAATGTCCACAGTCGTTACGAAGCCCTGGCGCGCGCGCAAGACCTCCACCTGCTATAGTTATTTTTCACCCGGCGATTCATCCATTTTGGGGATGACAATCCCTGTAATCGTGCTGTATACTCAACATATCCGAGATCGGGCAGTATTTTGTCGATGGATTGAACGGATTTCCCAAGACTTTAGACTTTCAACTTGGAACTTTGGACTATGGATGGAGGAATCGATGTCTAAAAGGCAAACCGTGCCGGTCTACCAGATCACCGTCCAGGGGACACTTGACCCCGAGTGGGCCACGTGGCTGCACGACTTGACCATCACGTCTGCCGAGGTTGACGGGCAGCCCATCACGACGCTCCGCGGCCCGGTCGCCGATCAAGCTGCCCTGCGCGGGATTCTCAATAAGCTTTGGGATCTCAATTTGACGGTCATCAGTGTAAAACATGGAGGGTAACTATGACACAAGCACTCTCTTTCCTTTTGCCTTGTCCCCCACTCGACCTGACACCCGATAAACGGGATGCTTTCGAGCAGGTGTTGCAGTCAACACCTGCGGGCGATTTCGTTGACTATCGTATCCCGCACCCGAAATGGCAGTTTCTATCCTATCTCTGTGAGACGCGGGAATGGGTGCTCCATGGCTCGCAACATTCAGACATTGATGAAGTCGAACCTCGTCAGGCTAATGACAAAAAGGCATTTAGCAATCAACAGGCCATTTACGCCACGACTGACGGTATATGGGTGATCTACTTTGCCATTCTTGACCGCAAGAAATATCCTGAAATGTCGCTGTTCAATTCCTGCCTGCGCGCCCGCGTTGCTGCCGATCAACTCAGCGCCCCGCTGTATTTCTTTTCGATTACCCATTCGGTTTTGCTTCAAAAACCCTGGTGTGAAGGCGTGATTTACATTCTGCCGCGCCACACGTTTGAACAAGAAGCGCCACAGCAGGTGCAAGGGATGGAAATCATTTTCCCGCATTGGATTGGACGTTCGCCGGAAAGACCCATTGCCAAACTGCGTGTTGGCCCTCAGGATTTCCCTTTTCTGGAGCAGATCCACGGGCACAATGATGAGAAGTTAGTCCAATTGGCGATGGCCGATCCAAATGGTTTCCCCTGGCCAGACGCGTTGGAGAGTTAGTTATCTTACGAGGAGGGGATTCATTATGGATGCAGATTTGCCGTCTTTTATTGAAGTCCCTGGCGCACCACCGATCCCCGGCCTGACCTTCCGTCGTTTCCGCGGGGAGGCCGACTATCCGGTGATTGTATCCATTCTCGATGCCTGCAACGTCGCGGATGAGTATGTGTACATCAACACCGTGGCAGACGTGGCATCCACCTTCACGCACTTGAGGAACTGCGACCCGTACCGGGACATGCTGTTCGCCGAGGTTGCCGGTGAGACGGTCGCTTTCAGTCGGGTGTGGTGGGGGGAAGAGGGTGACGCGCGGCTCTACATCCCGCTTGGGTTTGTGCATCCTGCCTGGCGACGCAAGGGCCTCGGAACGGCGATGCTGCACTACAACGAGGCGCGTTTGCGCGAATTCGCCCTCGAGCATCCGCCAGGAAACAAGCTCTTCCGCGTCTGGACGACCGAAAAGGAGTATGGCGCCTGGGCATTGTTTACAAAGTTCGGTTACGAGCCGGTGCGCCACTATATCGAGATGGTCTGCCTCATAAATGCCCCACGCCCAGAAGCGCCGATGCCGCCCGGATTGGAAGTGCGCCCGGTTGCACCGGAGCAGTATCGCGCCGTGTGGGATGCCAAAGAAGAGGCGCGCCGGGATCATTGGGGGTATGGCCCGACGACTGACTCGGACTTCGAGCGCTGGACGGAAATTCGAGCCTTCACACCGCATCTGTGGAAGGTGGCGTGGGATGGTGATCAGGTCGCCGGCATGGTGCTGAATCGCCTGGACGTAGAGGAGAACGCGCAGTACCATCGCCAGCGTGGCTATGCCAAGGAAGTCTTTGTGCGGCGTCCCTGGCGTCGGCGCGGGCTGGCGCGCTCGTTGCTTGTGCAGAGCATCGAGATGTTTAAGGCAATGGGTGTGGAAGAAGTAGCCCTGGGCGTGGATGCGCAGAATCCAAGCGGCGCGCTGAAGTTGTATCAAAGCGTGGGCTTCCAGGAAGGAAAACGGCATACATTTTTCAACAAGCCGGTGGAATGAAAGCATACAATGATCTGACGGAGCGCGGTAAGCTCAGACGATTAAGGCAATTGACGTTGTCAGCCCTCGCATACTACGATCTCCAGGTGAAGTCGGTGAAATTTCTCACGACTGAGACGAACACGATGTTTCAACTTCGGGCGAGCGATGGTGAGCGATATGTGCTACGGATCTACTCTGAGGAAGAAACAACCTTGCGTGAGAATCAAGCGGAGATGTTTTGGTTGGACGCAATCAAACGGGATACGAACTTGCGAATATCGGAACCGGTCAAGCGCAAGGACGGTGACTACATCACATTTGCCCACGCACCGGATGTGCCAGGGGAGCGACGATGTGTGTTGTTTAAATGGGTGCCCGGATGCCCATTGGAGAACACACTCAATCCAGAGAACTATTACAAATTGGGACAGACATTAGCAAAACTGCATAATCATGCGGAGACGTTGAAACCTCTCCCGCCGCATATACAACCCAAGAAATGGGACAAGGTTTTCTATTATCCAGATGAACCGGTGGTTTACAATACGGCGAACTATCGTCATCTATTTCCCCCGGAGCGCGTCGCGCTGTTGGATGAGGTGATTGCGCGCGCTAACGCGGTTTTTGCACAGTTGTATGCTGATCCCGATCAGCAGATTCTTGTTCATGGGGATTTGCACTATCGGAATGTTCATCTTTATCGCGGTGACCTTTATGTGATTGACTTTGAAGATGTAATGCTCGGGTATCCGGTGCAAGATATTGCTGTCACGTTAAGTTACGGGCGGCAGCGCGAAGGGTACCGCGAGTGGCGCGATGCCTTCGTGCAGGGATACACGTGCGTGCGGCCATGGCCAGCGAATAGCGAGAGGGTCGTTGAGACGCTAATCGCGGCACGAAGTGTGATGTTTGTCAATTATGTTGCCCGGATTCATGCATCACCTCAGGAGTATATTGCGCAGCGTTGTGAGGACTTGAAGCAATTCCTCACCGGTGACTGACAATCGTCTTCACAGAGGGTAACTTGGCACAAAAATCTGTACTCGAACATCGATATCAATGGGTTGCACGGTTTGTGATATTCCTGGCTTGTGGCATGTTGGTCTTCGTCGTTTTCAGCCACTATTTCCCAAAAAACGGACAGCCTGTGGGGTTCGATCTTGTTCCACGCCGCGATGGATATTCCTGTTGCGTTTAGTCTGTTTTCAAATCTTTGAAAGTAAAGGTGACTCTGATGTTAGAGCGTTATGAACGTGTCGTTGACCTGGGTGTGTTCGGCATTGCGAACCTCATCAACGTGCTGCTGGTGGTGGTTTTCCTGGCCCGCGCCAACGCCGGGACGCGTGATACGCCGGTGGAGAATATCGCTGGATGGATCACCGTGGCAATGGCGCTGCCATTGATCGCCGCCATCATCGTGAATATCGCCGCGAAGCGAGGCGCGTGGCTGTGGATACTGCCGCTTGTCACCGTCGCCTTCTTGATCGTGGAATTCATCCTGGATTACGCGCTGAAGATTGACTTCCGCAGCACCGGTTTGCTGGCTCCCTATTTGATCCTATACTACCTGGGCCAGTTTGCGATGGTGGGGTATACCTTTATGGTGGGCAAACCGTATGGCTTTATCACGCTGATCACGTATTTTATTAACCTGGCGGCGACGTTCTATTCGTATGCGCGGGTTGGACATGGATGATTGGAGCTGGAATGACACTCGACACAAAATTGAAAATCCGCGATTATCATGAGAACGACGCCCCCAGCATGGGGCGATTGATCGCCGACACGTTTGACGAATTCAACCTGGCCTACGCATCTCCGCAAGAGCGGGTGTTGTTGTTAGGCCCTTTTCAGTATGCCGAGTCGCAAGAGCCTGCCCATCAAGCGGCCATTGCTGAAGCAATCGCAGCCGACATGGTCTTTGTGGCCGAAGACGCCGGTGAAATCGTAGGTGTGCTGCGTGGGCGACCGGATAAACTGCAAAGCCTGTTTGTCAGGAAGGATCATCACCGGCGGGGCATTGGGCGCGCGTTGGTTGCACATTTCGAGCGCGAATGTCGGCGGCGGGAAGCCACCGCCATCAAAGTCCAGGCCACGCTGTTTGCCGTTCCCTTTTACCAGAGTGTGGGGTACAAAAAGACGACTGGCGTGCGATCTTGCCGGATCTTTGAAGGCACTCGATTTCCCTATCAACCCATGAAGAAAGTCCTGGAGAATGCACAACAATGACACTGACACGACGTTTGTACCAAGGTGAAGACGACTACTGGCGGATTCGCGCCTTTCTGCGTGAGGTGCTGCTGCGCAACGGCCTGCGCGAGTTGAGCTGGCACGTCGCCGAGTTCGACTATTGGCGCTGGCACCTGGTCGCCAATCTCGGCGGTTGGGACCTTGCGACTGTGGTTTTTCTGTGGGAGACGGCGGATGGGCGGCTCGCGGCAGTGCTGAATCCTATCATGAGCGGCGAGGCGATCCTGCACATCCACCCCGATTTTCGCACGCCGGCTCTTGAGGATGAGATGCTGGCCGTCGCCGAAGAACATCTGTCTGTCACAGGTGACGACAATCGCCGGAGACTCTGGGTGTCGGCCAGTGCTGAAGACGAAATGCGCCACGCCGCCCTAACGCGGAATGGCTTCCAGCGTATCTCCGCGCCTGACTATCAAGCCTGTTGGCGGCGTCGCTCGTTGGAAGTCCCTATCCCGGATTCACCGCCGCCGCCGGGTTACACCGTGCGCGCGTTGGGCGATGGACTTGAATTGCTCGAGCGCTGCTATGCTTCTGGAATCGCCTTCCACCCCGACGAACCAGCCATCGCCATCGAAAATCGTGACGATGTGAGCTGGTATCGCAATATCCAGAATGCCCCCCTCTACCGCCGCGATCTCGACATCGTCGCCATAGCACCCGACGGCGCGGTGGCTTCCTTCTGCACAGCCTGGTTCGACGACGTGACGCGTACCGCCGTCTTCGAGCCGGTGGGGACTGTGCCCACGCACCAGCGGCGTGGCCTAGGCAAGGCCGTCTTGTGCGAAGCGTTCCGCCGTCTCAAGCATCTGGGCGCGGTGATGGCGTATGTGCACTCGTATGAACCGCCCGCCCACGCGCTCTATGCCTCGGTCGGATTTACCGAGTATGACCTGGTTGAGCCGTGGGTGAAAGAAGCGTGTTGAACGCCATTCCTCCAGAACTTGAGGCCATCATCTGCCAGATTCCCAACCGCTCCACCGCCAAGGTGAAGCATGTCGAGCAACTGGAAGGACTGACCAACCAGAATTACGCCGTCACACTGGACGGCGAGTGCTTGGTGGTCCGCATCAGCCGAGAAAACGCCGCCGCCCTCGGCATCAACCGCGAAATCGAATGGGAGGCGTTGTTGGCGGCTTCGGAAGCCGGCATTGGCCTTGAAGTTGTGCATGTCGTCCTGCCCGAAGGTCACCTGGTGACACGCTACATCGAAGACCATCACTGGACAGTTGAGGTCTTCCCAGACAGCATCGAGTGTGTGTTAGCCGCCGGGAGCCTATCGCTGCGGCTGCCGTACCAGCCACAACAGCATCAATCCGGTGATTAACCCGCCGGCGGCGGCGACTCCCCATCCCAAGAATTGCGCCCTCGGTTGTACTATCAAAGCGCCTGGCAACGCGCTCAACGCGCTGGCAAGAATCCACCATCCGGCGCGCTTGAAACAGCGGCGCAGCAAAGCCCACTGCCCAATCCCGATGACAGTTCCGGTTACAACGGCCGAGATGAGACTTTCCCATTTGTCGAGTGAGACTGCTGCAAAGGATAGCCAAAAGAACAAAAGCCCTACCATTTCACCGGCAACAGAACTGAGCACTGTAACAGGCACCCACCAACGCAGAACGCGATGATGTTGACGAATGAGGAGCCATTGTAGGACGCTCAAAATCAGGTGTGGGAGGATGGAAAAGGCATACCGCAGCTAGGACGTAGGGAACAACAGCATCAGGCCCACATAGATAAAAGGGGCGCTCGACGCGCTACTTACCAAGTGTACAACAATCCAGGCCAGCAGAAGGAAAAGACTGGTAGGTGCAGTAGATGGCATTGTTTCTTGCGGCGCAGCCAAGGAAAGGCTGGTAGGTGCAGTCTCCGGCTCCGTTTCTTGCGGCGCAGCCATTGACATCAGTGCGGAGATTCTCCTCAGCGCGACGTATCCCACACCCAACACGCCCAGGACAATGGCGATCGCCGCTCCCAATGCGACCTCATAGACCGCGATCACTCCTCTTACCCACATATCGAAGGGCAATCCGGCAGACAACATGGCCAGGGGCAGTAACCCGCATACCCACTGTGACAGCGTAACCGCCGACGGCGCCGGACTGAGACGTCTGACGCGCCACCAGGACAAGGCGACGCCTATCAGGGTTATTCCAGGAATGGCCCAGAATATGATGGAATAGTTTTCATAACGCGAGGTTTCGCTACTTTCGATTTCTAAAAACAGAAAGCCAACCGCGCTTATCAAAAGCAGTATTCCGGCCAATGTTGGAACGATGCCCAGCCAGGATAATTTGCCGGTGGATGCACGATCTTGGGGCAGCAAAATACCCCACGCAATTGTTGTCGCCACTATCCAGGTAAAGAATGCTCCCATGAGAAGCAGCGCTATTTCCCCTCGCACAGGACCAAGTCCCGAATCGGAATACGGCGTTGGTTCGGCCGTCAACACGCTGCGTCGTTGCCATTGTCCGTCGAGGGTTCGCACCAACACACCCTCACTGCCTGTGGCTACCACCAATACAGTCCCGTCCGCTGTGGGAAGTAACGCTAGGTCGTAGGGACCAAAATCAAAGCCCTTGCCGCAGGGGGGTGCGTATAGATATCGTTCGATAAATTTACGCCGTCCCGCGGGTATTTTCCAGACCACATCCCAGGTTTGCCCGCCATCTGTGGAACCTTCCACGATTTCTGTACCGGAGACACGATAACAAATCTGGGGCGACTGCGGATCGCAGTCCGTGACCGGCAGAGTGACGTATTGTTGAAGTTCTTCAGCGACTTTTGGAGGTGTTTTTTCCAAGGCAATGGACTGCCACGTTTTTCCACCATCATCGCTTTGGATGATCGGAGAAGTCAGACTTCCTCCACCTCCACGGGTCAACTCAGAAACCCATGCATAAAGACGGTTTTCAAAAACCATCAGGCGTTCCACGTTGAGAACCGGCGCACACGACGTTGCCATCGTTGCCAAAGACGCCAGTGCCAAAGCGACGACGGCGCGCCGGCCCGGTGGCTCCGGCGGCGCGGATTCCAACCGCCGCCACAGACGCCATGCGGGCCATAGTGCCGCCAGCGCAATGAGGTCGGTAGGATCGCGCACGATCTGCGCCGATCCCACCACGCGTGTGAGCGCTGTTACGGTTAGCGCATTGGCCCAGGGCAGCGTCTTGATCGTTGCAAACCACACCCCGGTCAGGATGAAAATCAACGGCGCGCTCCATTGTGCGGACGGGCGGCAGCGATCAAGGAGCAATCCCCACACTGCCGCCGCAAGGAACGGGAAGAAAAACAGTCCAGCGAAGTCGCTAAGCTTGCCGGTCAGTGTAGAAGGCGCTGCCTGTTTGAGGACGTGGTCGTTGAGCAGCAGTATCCCGATTGCCAGCCAGCAAAATGGATGCGCCAACCCGCGAAGGGCCGTTGCCCACAGACTTCTCTCAGACGCCATCTTATAATTTCCCTCAATCCATTTTCCCATTTATTTCCCTTTCACAGACGGCAGATCATCATCCCTCGACTTGCACTCATTCTATCCGAGGAAATCGCTTGATGCAACCCCCGTTCGTACTCGCAAGAATTCTCTTTGTGATAAAACAGGCGTATGAGCACCGTGATACACGCCGGGCCGCTTTTGTTGTAATCCCCCTCTCTTTTCACCCACCGTCTCACCCGTTTTAGGGATGACAACTCACCCAGAAAAGGGATATACTTAAGGCAGAATCAAAATCGGAGGTGTGCAATGAACCTGTATGTATTACCATTGAACGATCCGCAAGCCACGTTGGACATCGTCGGCGGCAAGGGCGCATCACTGGCAAAGCTGGCGAACGCCGGTCTGCCTGTTCCCGGCGGCTTCCACGTCACGACCGCCGCCTACAAGCAGTTCGTGGCGGAAAACGACCTGCAGCCACGCATACTTAGGATGCTCCAGGACGTAGATGTGACACAGCCGACCACCCTCGAAACCGCTTCTGCCCACATTCGCGCCCTCTTCACCCAATCTTCCATCCCCCCCGCCGTCGCCGACGCAATCCGCGCCGCCTACCTCGCCCTTCCTACTCCCTACTCCTTACTTCCTACCCCCTCTCTCCCCGTCGCCGTGCGCTCCTCCGCCACCGCCGAAGATCTCCCCGACGCCTCCTTCGCCGGGCAGCAGGACACGTACCTCAATATCCAGGGTGTGGATGCCGTACTGGACGCCGTCCGCCGCTGCTGGGCCAGCTTGTGGACGGCGCGGGCCATCGGCTACCGGGCGCGGCAGGGCATTGACTCTGACGCCGTCAGTCTGGCGGTCGTCGTGCAGGCGCTCGTTCCGGCGGAGATGGCCGGCATTATGTTTACCGCGAACCCGCTCAACGGGCGGCGCGACCAGGCCGTCGTCAACGCGGCGTGGGGTCTGGGCGAAGCCATCGTTGGCGGGCTGGTGACGCCGGATTCGTACACGGTGAACAAAGCCAGCGGCCAGGTCGTTGCGCGCGAGATTGCCGACAAGCAGGTGATGACCGTGCGCACGGCAGAAGGCACGGAGGAGCAGCCCGTACCCGACACCCGCCGCGCGGTGCAGGTGTTGAATGATGCACAAATCGCCGAACTTGTGCGCCTCGGTGTGCAGATCGAGGCGCTGTATGGCGTCCCGCAGGACATCGAGTGGTGCTATCTCCCCTCGCCCTCTGGGAGAGGGGGCCAACCGCAGACGGTTGGTGGGGGTAAGGGTGGATTTTTCATCGTGCAGTCGCGCCCCATTACTACGTTGTTCCCGCTGCCCACGCCGCTCCCTGCACCCGAAGACGGGCTGCGCGTTTACGTGTGTGTCAATGTGGTCCTCCAAGGCATCACAGAGCCGTTTACCCCGATGGGCACAGAAATTTTCCGGCTGAGCTACGCGGGTATGTTGGATGATGTGACCGGAAAACGCACCGATGCTTATCCAGCCTGGGTCAAAGATGCCGTCGGGCGCATGTATGTGGATGTTACCAACCTGATGCGCGATCCCAAGATCGGGATGAAGATAACCGAACGGATGCTCAGCAAAGATGGAGTAGCCGTAAGCTTACTCGAGCAGATTGTCGCCGCCAACGCCGGAGAATTTCAAGGCAAGCCCCAACTCAAGCTCCCCTTGCCGGTGTTTTTCAAGATCCTTCCCAATCTTCTGTTGCCGGCCCTCTATGGCTACATTGCCCCACGGGCGGCGCGGAGAAAGTTACAAACGATGGGTGACGCCTGGGTAATCCCGCTGGAGCAGCGCGCCCGTTCATTGACCGGCATCGCCGATCGGTTGAGTTTCGTAGAGGAAACTTGCCAAAAACTGTTCTGGACCACCTTCTATGAAGTCGCCTACTGCTCCGTGGGACTCCAAGGCGCGGTAGGCGTTCCGGCAATGCTGAAGCAGTGGCTCGGCGAAGATACACTGGCGCGGCCGGTGCTGCAAGCGCTGCCGCACAACCCCACCACCGAAATGGGCCAGGAGTTGCTGCGCATCGCCCGAACGCTACAGCTCGAACACAAAGCGCCCACACTCGACCATCCGGCCGTCCAGGAGTTCCTGAAACGGTACGGCCACCGCGCCATCCGCGAGATTGACACAGGGTTGCCGCGCTGGAGCGAAGATCCGAGCTACGTGCTGGAGATGCTGTCGGTCTACGTCGCCCAAGACAACCTGGAGGCCAAGATGGAGCAATTCCGCGCCGCCCAGGAGGAGGCCGAAGCCGCCGTCCCACGGATCGTGGAGGAGGTGCGGCGGCGCAAGGGCGGTTTCTATGCCCGAAAGATCGCGCGCCGCCTGCTCTGCCTGCGCGAGGTGGGCGGGATGCGGGAACAGCCCAAGTTCGACATGATTCGCTGCTTCGCGCTGTTCCGGCGCGTGTTGATGGAAGTCGGGCAGGAATTGGTCGCGCAAGGCCGGCTGGATCGGGCAGACGACGTGTTCTACTTGACCTTCGCCGAGATTCAGAGAAGCGAAGATTTGCACATCCGTGCCGCAAAGGCTCGCGCCGATTACCTGCGAGAGGTGAAGCGCGTTGCTGTGCCGAGAGTCATGACTAGCACTGGCGAGTGTCTCTATGGCGCTCCGGCAAGTAAGGATGAGAACACGTTGATCGGCGTGCCCGTCTCGCCGGGCGTGTACGAAGGTGCAGCGCGCATTGTCGATGCTCCGATCGGTGCGCAGTTGGAACGCGGCGAAATCCTGATCACGCACAGCACCGACCCCAGTTGGACGCCGCTGTTTCTGAACGCGGGCGCGGTGATTATGGAAACGGGCGGTCCGATCTCGCACGGCGCGATTGTCGCCCGCGAGTACGGCATCCCGGCGGTCGCCGGGGTTAGCGAAGCCACCACCCGACTGCGCACCGGTCAGCGTCTGCGCGTCAACGGCGAAGCAGGCGAAATCGCCTGCTTGGACTGAACTTATAGGAGGTTGCCATGTCACAGATTTTTGTCCTCTCCTTGTTTGACCCTCAAGCCGACCTGGAGATGGTCGGCGGCAAGGGTGCGTCGCTGACAAAGCTGGCGAACGCCGGATTACCTGTGCCTGGTGGCTTCCACGTGACGACCGACGCCTACAAGCAGTTCGTGGCGGAAAACGGTCTACAACCGCGCATCCTCGCCGCGCTCCAGGACGTGGACACGGCGCAACCTTCCACGCTGGAAACCGCTTCTGCCCACATTCGCGCCCTCTTCACCCAATCTTCCATCCCCCCCGCCATTGCCGCCGCCATCACCTCCGCCTACCTCGCCCTTCCTACTCCCTACTCCTTACTTCCTACTCCCTCTCTTCCCGTCGCCGTCCGTTCCTCCGCCACCGCCGAAGACCTCCCCGACGCCTCCTTTGCCGGGCAGCAGGACACGTACCTCAATATCCAGGGTGTGGATGCCGTACTGGACGCCATCCGCCGCTGCTGGGCCAGCTTGTGGACGGCGCGGGCCATCGGCTACCGGGCGCGGCAGGGCATCGATCCCGACGCCGTGAGCCTGGCGGTTGTCGTGCAGATGCTTGTTCCTGCGGACGCGGCAGGCATTATGTTCACCGCGAACCCGCTCAACGGGCAGCGCGACCAGGCCGTCATCAACGCGGCGTGGGGACTGGGTGAGGCCGTCGTCGGCGGGCTGGTGACGCCGGACTCGTACACCGTGAACAAGGCTAATGGCCAGGTCGTCGCGCGCGAGATCGCCGACAAGCAGGTGATGACCGTTCGCACGGAAAACGCGACAGAAGAGCAGCCGGTCTCCGCGTCACTGCGCCAGGTGTCCTCGTTGACGGATGCGCAGATTGTCGAACTGGAGCAACTCGGTGTGCAAATCGAGAGGCTGTACCAGATGCCGATGGACGTCGAGTGGTGTCTGGCGGATGGGCGCTTCTTCATCGTGCAGGCGCGGCCGATCACGGCGCTCCCGGAGCAGGAGATCGCGCCGCCCACCACGTGGCCGATGCCCGATCCCAAGAGCAAGTACGTGCGCGCCAGCATCATTGACCTGATGCCCGATCCGGTCAGCCCGCTCTTTACCACGATGGCGTTCAAAGCCTATGACGCCGGTATCACCCGTGCGATGTCGGATGTCACGCGCTCCAAAGCCCTGCTTCCAGAACACTTTTTGACGATCAACGATTACGTCTATTCAGACACCCGGCTCAACGGCCGCCAGACGTGGTGGACGTTGACCAGGATGCTGCCATCTTTTCCGCGGATGATCCGTACCGGTGTCTCCTATTGGCGGGAGAATGGGCGTCTGCCTTACGCGGACACTGTTCGGCGTTGGGAAGGCCAACCACTGGCAACCCTTTCGGCGGCAGAATTGCTTGATGGCGCGCGAGAGATCGTGCGGGCTGCGATGTTCAACCTCACGGCGCAGATGGTGTGGATGGGGGCCTGTGCAGGGAGCGAGATGCTCTTCACGCGCGTGTACGACAGGTTGGTCAAACGTCCCGGCGACCCTGACGCGACCGCTTTCCTGATGGGGTACGATAGCACACCTATCCGCGCGGAGAAATCGCTCTACGATCTATCCGAATGGGTGCGCGCCCATCCCGACCTGGCCGACCACATCCTCAACGCTCCCACCGCCGATCTCGTCGTTCACCTGACTGCGTCCTCGTCCCTATTCCCTACTCCCTACTCCTTACTCCCTGATTGGCCTGACTTCTGCACCCGTCTGCAAACTCACCTGAACACCTTTGGACACATCATCTACAATCTCGACTTTGCCAAACCGCTGCCCCTCGACGATCCTGCGCCGATGCTGGAGACGCTCAAACTGTATCTGCGCGGCGAAGGCGCTAATCCGCACGAACGACAGGCAGCGCTGGAAGCCAGGCGTATGCAAGCGACAGAAGCTGCGTTCTCCCGCGTCAAGCGATTGAAGGGCTGGGCCTTCCGTAAAGCCCTTCACTGGGCACAGTCCCTGGCCGAAGTGCGCGAGGATGCTTTCGCCGATATTGGGTTGGGTTATCCGGTGCTGCGCCGGGCGCTGCGTGAGTTAGGAGGCCGTCTGGTGGATGCGCGAACCCTTGAACACCCCGACGACATTTTCTGGCTGCGGCTGGAGGAACTGGAGCAGGCGGTCGCCATATTGGACCGGGGTGCGGCGTTGCCTGGGATGATGGCGCGCATTGAGGAGCGCCGGGCGTTCTCTCGCGCAGCCGGGCGCGTCACGCCCCCGCCGGTATTGCCCACCTCGGCGAAGAAAGTGATGGGCGTCAAGGTTGAGGGAATGATCGCAGTCGGTGAGGGCAGCCAAACGGACAACACGATCAAAGGTGCAGGCACAAGCGCCGGTCAGGTCACAGCGTCTGCTTGCGTGCTGCACGGCCCGGAGGATTTCGGTCAAATGCAGCCGGGTTACATCCTGGTGGCGAGTGTTACCACGCCGGCCTGGACACCGCTGTTTGCGATGGCGTCCGGCGTCGTCACCGACATCGGCGGGCCGCTCAGCCACGGCAGCATCGTCGCCCGCGAGTACGGCATCCCGGCGGTGATGGGGACGGGTGTGGCGACGCGGCGTATCCAGAATGGGCAGACGATCACGGTGGATGGCGGGGCAGGCACTGTAACTTTGTTCGCGGGATGAGATAAGTTCGTAGCGCGAGCTGTCAGCTTGCGGGAAAAGCAAACTGACAGTTTGCGTTACAGACGGATTTTTGGGGGAGGATTGCTATGACAGAGTGGAACGCTACCTTCGCGGGAGATTGCCTGTGGACGAACATGAACGTAGGCGAGGTGTTCCCCACCACGGCGACACTCAGCACCTGGTCGGTGTGGCAAGTGCTGCTGAGCAACATGTCCTTTGGAGATGCTTCTGCGTTTGGAAATATTGCTGGTTATCTTTACCTCAACTATAGCCTGGTCTACTCATTCCAGCTCAAACTCACGCGAAGGCACGAGCGAGCGATGGCTGTGATCGGGGATGCCATCGGCACCCCGCCGGCCGGTGTGGACGTTCCATCGTTCCCCGTATCGTGGGGGACGATCCTGTTCAAGCTTGTACCCCGTGAGTTTGGCAACGAAGTGAAGAAAAATAAGCTACGGGAATCCGCGCCCGAATTCCTGGCGACGGTACGGGAGCGGTACCCAGGGTTGAAGCGGCGGATAGAAGAGGCGCAGGGGGGAGCGTTGATTTCCCTATGGACGGATGACATCAGGCCCATGTGGAAAGAGATCTATCTCCTTCAGGACAAGATGAACGAGGAACTCGCGGCGCTGACGCGCAAACTCAAGGCAGCGTTGACTAAACTTCTGGGAGAGGAAGACGCCAACGCACTGCTGGCCACAATCAGCAACGCCGGAGAGCTGGACAGTCTGGGACCGCTGGTGGGCCTCTCCAAGCTGAGAAGCGGGGAATTGAGCCGCGAGGGATACATGCAGCGCTACGGCCACCGCGGCACCTACGAGAACGAGTTGTCCGAACCGCGCCCGTATGAAGACCTGGCCTGGCTCGACCGGCAATTGGCGGAATTCGACAAAGCGCCGTTCGATGTGAACGTGATGCTGGGAAAACGAGATGCCGAGTTCGACGCAGTGCGACAGGAGATCGCGCACCAGTTGCCGCCACATAAGGGTCAGACCATAGAGTGCAAAATCGGTGAGGTGGTTACAACGAATACGCTGCGTGAAGCGACGCGCGCCGAGCTTACGCGGATCGTAGATGTCATCCGCGCGTTTTTCCTGCACGCGGGAGCGCTTGCCGGGCTTGGTGATGAAGTGTTCTTCCTGACGGTTGATGAGCTCGTCACCGTGCTGTCCGGCGATACTTCGTCAGTGGCCCAGATTTCCGTCCGGCGAGAATTGCACGAAAAATACAAGGCTCTGCCGCCCTTGCCACGGTGGATTCGGGGGCGTTTTGATCCTCTTCAGTGGGCGGCGGACCCAAACCGGCGGATCGATGTTTACGATCCCCACGCGCCTGTATCTGCCGTCGCGCCGAGTCTTGATAGTGTTATCAAGGGACACCCTGGCTCCGCCGGGCGCGTGGAGGGGATAGTGAGGCGTATCGATAGTCCTGAAGAGGGCGACCAGCTCCAACCCGGCGAGATCCTGGTCACCGGCTCGACGAACGTGGGGTGGACGCCGCTGTTCCCGCGCCTTGCGGCGGTGGTCACGGACATCGGCGGCTCACTCTCTCACGCGGCCATCGTCGCCCGCGAGTTGGGCATTCCCGCTGTGGTCGGCTGTGGCGACGCCACCCTGCGTCTGAAGACCGGCGACCGGGTACAGGTGGATGGGGGCGCGGGGATCGTAAGGTTGGAAGCACAAAACGTGAAATGAGAAAGGATGCGAAAACTATGTCTGAAAATCAAATCCTCGAAAATTACGCAAGAAAGATCACGCCCATAGAGCGTCTGCTATCTATGTCCCCGTATGCTGTCGTCACCATGGTTGTCCGGATCAAGGGCGCGGTCTCCGAAAGCATGTTAGTCCACGCCGTCGCGCAAGTTCGCCGGCGCCATTCGAATCTCAGGGTGCGGATCAAGGAGGATAATGATCACGAGTTATGGTTCACGTCGGAGGGGGCTGGCGAAATCCCGATAGCGATTGTGCCACGAGAATCTGAGGATCATTGGATTCGGGTGTTTCACGAGGCATGCCGGGTTCCTTTTGAATTTGACACCCGGCCGGCGATACGGTTTATCCTCGTTCAGTCGCCTGCCGAATCCGAGTTGATCATCTTTTGCCACCACATCCTCTGTGATGGCTTGTCGTTGGCCTATCTGGCAAGGGACTTGATGATTCATCTGGGCGACCCGACGCGAGAAGTGGAAGTGTTACCTGACCCGGTGCCTATTGGCAGGGACACAATACCTGAAGACATCTCGATGAGTGGCATTGCTAAGTTTTTCATCAATCGCATCAATAAGCAATGGGAGCCGACCCGTGTATTCTTTGATCAAGAAGACTACCGGAGCATCCACGAGGCCTATTGGGCGAATTACACCCATCAAATGCTGCCGGTCGAGTTATCTGAGGCGCAGACATCCGGGTTGGTCGAGCGATGTAGACGAGAAAATGTGACAGTAAACACGGCCTTGACTGCCGCTTTTGTGGGTGCACAGGTCATTGTTCAGGGCGCGCGTCCCTATCATTCGAGCGTCGGCATTGCCGGTAGTTTAAGAGAGCGCCTGCAAGAGCCGCCTGGCGAGGCGATGGGTTTCTTTGCCGGGATGGTCACGCCTCGTTGTACATACAATGTGAAGTTGGATTTCTGGGAGAACGCCCGGCGATTCCATCGCAAAATCAAGCCCCTGTATATAGACCACAAGCTGTTTCAGGAACTGTTGACGTGGTGTTACCTCGACCCATCCATCCTGGAAGCGTTCCATTTCAAACGCCTTGGCGCGCTGGTTTCACCAGATTCTCCGAGATATGAAAAGCTGTCTGCTTTTGGCAAACGCACTGACGTCGTCATGAATCTTCTGAAGCGGCAAAAGATGGATGCTCTCGACAGGGTCTTCATGGGAACCGCGGTGACCAATCTCACTCGTATGGACTTTCCGAAAATGTACGGAACGCTGGAACTGGATCGTTTGATCATGAATCCAGGCGGCGGCTTTCCTCTGAGTACTGTCAATCTTGTATTGGGGGCAGTGACCTGTTCTGGAAAACTCAGCCTGCTCATCGAATGGGCAGAACAGGCTGTCGATATAAAGACGATGGAGCAGATCAAAGCCAGAGCTTTGGCGCTCTTGCTTGAAAAGTAAAAAAGAGGCAGTGCTATGAACACCAGCAATCGCAAAAACATCGCTATTCTGGCCTTCACTCTGATTGTGGTGATGTTGGGGTATGGACTGGTCATCCCTCTGTATCCTTTCTACATCGAAAAACTGGGGGCCAGTGGCAGCGAATTGGGCTTGTTGATCTCTGTTTCAGCCCTGCTGGAATTGCTATTTGGTCCAGTGTGGGGCGGCATCTCTGATCGTGTGGGGCGCAAGCCGATTCTGCTCCTGGGCTTGTTTGGTTATGCTCTCTCATCGTTGTTGTTTGGCCTCTCCACCGAAGTATGGATGCTGTTCGCATCGCGCGCGCTGTCGGGCGTGCTGTCGTCGGCGGTGTCAGCGACGGCGCTGGCCTACATCAGCGACAGCACTGCCGCCGAGGAGCGGGGGTGGGGGATGGGGATGCTAGGCGCGGCGATGGGCCTGGGGCTTATTCTTGGGCCGGCGGCGGGCGGCTGGCTCGGCGCGAGTTCGCTCGCGTTGCCGTTCTTCATCGCAGCGGGGATGTCGATGGTGGCGTTGGCGCTCGGCGCGGCGCTGCTGCCGGAGTCGCTGCCCGTCGAAGTCCGCAATCGTGCGGGCAAAGTCAGGACCGTGCAATTTGGCCTGCTGTGGCAGTCCCTGTTTGGACCTGTTGGCCTGCTGTTGTTCATGCTGTTCCTGGTCAGTTTTGGGCTGACCAACTTTGAATCTGTCTTTGGCCTGTATACGGCGCAGGAGCTGGATTACGGTCCAGAGCGTGTGGGCACGATCCTGGCGGTCGTCGGCCTGACTTCGACGCTCGGCAAGGCTATCCTCATCGGCCCGTTGACCCGACGGTGGGGCGAAGCGTCGATCATCAAGGTGTCGCTGGCGGCGAGTTCGGCGGCCTTCATCGTGCTGCTGCTGGCGAAGACGTATCCCGGCGTGCTGGCGGCGACTGGTGTGTTCATCCTCTCCAAGACGCTGCTGCGCACGGTGATCATGTCCCTCACGTCCAAGCGCACGACACTGGGTCAGGGGACGGCGATGGGGTTGTGCAACTCCTTCATGAACCTGGGGCGCGTCGTTGGGCCGATCTGGGCGGGCTTCATCTTCGACGTGAACGTCACCTATCCGTATCTCAGCGGTGCGGCGATTATGTTCATTGGGTTTATCATCAGTCTGATCTGGATTTCGCAGCCGCGGCCATTGCCATTACAGACAGACCCATTGCGACCGGCGGGATCGCAGGCGATGCAGGCGGCGACACCGGGGGATAGAGCCAGATCGCACGGCTAAAGAGTACAAAAAAACGAAAGTTCTATCTTTCCATGTATGAATCCTGCCAAAAAAGTGGGTACGAGGTTGGCCTCGTACCCACTTTTTCTTGCTGTGTTGACTGACGAGAAGGTTGTGAAGGGAATTCCTACAATTATTTTGCGTATGATATCTTGAAACTCATTTTACAATTACAAATCCACTCCGATTGCCGAAAATTTCTGAAAATTCTCGAATTTCCCATTGACAATTCTAACTTTTAAGGTTATAATGAATAAGATTGGGCTGTGACACTGTGTTAATTGCGGTCAGATCATATTGCCCAGCAAGACGAGATTGCACTTAGTCTCTATCCGAAAATTATGCTGGCGAGCGTTTCTGGTGCGTCAACGGCGAATTTTCGGATAGGTTCTTAGCCAAAAATACTGGATAGATTTCGTCGCCGATGTAATACATAATAATCCTCAAAAATTGTACAGTAGAGAGGCTGAAGCTGGCATACGGATAGACTCAAAATTGTACTACGAATATTCTCCCACTATAACAACCATAGTTAGGATTGCCGAAGTGTTTAGAGGGGCGGCGACCTGACTGGCGTGGTCACTTCCATTATCATAATCGTCAACAAATAGCTATGTGATGCTCTTGGGGTTTCTGATGGGTCTGAGGCAGGTTCAGACTCATCGAAAATGATCGTCGGCGTCTTGCCCGGCGCCGGGGTAGTTTAAGGGGTCAATAAAGGAGGCTGGTTTGAAAAAATCTCCATGTTTGCACTGCATAAGCAATGACTTTATTCAAAAATAACGTCTCAATACTCAGGAGGGAACCATGAACCACAAATACTTTTGGTTGCGCGTTGTGACCTTAATAGGGATAGTGTTGAACCTATTCGGGCCGATGGCGGTTATGCCCGTTTATGCTGAAACGATCATTTTTACCGGAGAGGAACTCCTCGGCCGGCCGACCGATACCTCGATCACGATCAATATCGTCCCCGACGATGATATTGAGTACTACTATGAATATGGGGCTGTCTCTGGGGCGTTGGACCAGGAGACAGGTCCAGTAACTGCCATAGGCGGCCAGCCGCACGAAGTCACCATCACGGGGCTGACTCCCAATACACGCTATTACTACCGGATGGTCTACGATGGGGACGGCGATGTTGATGACGGTGATTATGAAGTGCGGGCTGAACACACCTTCCATACCCAGCGCGCCGAAGAGGAGTCATTCGTATTCACAGTGACGTCAGACTCTCACGGCAGTTTTGACGCAAATACAGCCACGAATATCTTGAATGACAACCCGGATTTCCATATAGATCTCGGCGATACTTTTATGATTGACACCTTGTCTGAAACACAATCCGCGTACAACGATAGATATGAACAGCGGCGCAGTACCAGTTATTTCGGCGGGATTGTTCAGTCGGTGCCAATCTACCTGGCCACGGGAAACCATGAAGAAGAAGAAGGCTGGAACCTCGACGACACTCCCAGCCGTGCGCTTCTCAACATCGAGGCCAGGAAACTGTATTTCCCCATGCCGAACGATGGTGGCTTTTATTCCGCCAGCACCGAGACCCTGGCCGGTCTCAGCGGTGACCAGCTCCGCGAAAACTACTATGCCTGGGAATGGGGCGACGCCCTCTTCGTGGTCATCGATCCTTTCCAGCATACGATGAACCTGCCATATACCCCCATCGCCGGTGAAGAAGGTGATGAAACCGTCAACGGTGACCAGTGGAGCTGGACCTTAGGAATAGACCAGTACACTTGGCTGAAGAGCACGCTTGAAAACAGTGACGCCAAGTACAAATTCGTATTCTCCCATCAGATGGTAGGCGGCGTGACGACCCCCGACGTGTCTGGAGGTCCCGGATACGTACGTGGTGGGGCTGAAGCGGCCGGATATTTCGAATGGGGCGGCTACAACGGCAGTGGTACCTGGGAATGGGATACCAAAAGACCATCTGCTGCAGGATGGGATGTCCCAATTCAGCAGCTATTCGTTGAGAACGGCGTCAGCGCCTACTTCCACGGTCACGATCACCAGTATGTATATGAAACGCGTGACGGCGTCGTCTATCAGGAAGTCCCCTCGGCCGGCGGGATGGGTTCTGGCTTCACAGGTATCTACACCGAGGGTACTTTCACCGATTTTTTGGGTGAGTACAGCACAATCAAACAAATACTCACCGGCACTGGTCATCTCCGGATTTCAGTCACTCCGACGGAAGCGACGGTGTATTATATTGCAGCGGCCGGGGGAGTCAATTACACCTACACCATTGCCCCGAATCAGACAGTCGATCCGGACTACTTTATTACCGCGACCGCTGGAGCGAATGGCAGCATCAGTCCCTCCGGTTCAGTGGGGGTGGTTGCGGGCGACGACCGAACCTTCAACATCAATCCCAATTCTGGCTACCAAGTGGCGGATGTGTTGGTAGACGGCGTTTCGATGGGCGCAATCACAACCTACACTTTCTACAGTGTCGCTGCCGACCACACCATTGAAGCCACCTTTGTGGAAGCGCCGCCGACCGGCGAAGTGACGCTGGATGGGGCGGTATCGAGCAACACAGGCGACGATGTGAGCAGCATCACCATCAACCACACGACCGGCACAGGCACAAACCGGTTGCTGCTGGTGGGGGTGTCGTGGAACTGTGGTACGACGGATCGAACCATCTCATCGGTCACCTTCACGCCTGAGGGTGGCAGTGCGATAGCTTTAGATGAGGTCATCACCCAACGGGGTGAAAACTCATCATCAGACCCACGTTACTCAGCAATCTACAGCCTATTAAACCCACCAAGTGGGGTTTCTGGAACAGTGACGGTCAACTTCAGTGGCTCCGTAAGTAATGGCATCGTGGCCGGTGCGGCCAACTTTGCTGGCGTTGATCAGACGACGCCCCTGGGGACCCCTGATGGAGCTTCTGAAACGAGCGGCTCATCCCCAACACTGACCTTGACGGGACTGAGTGGAGATGAGTTGGTATTCGATAACGTCTTCCAAGGCGCATCAGACGAGACCCAAACTCTGACGGCCGGTGTTAACCAAACACAGTTGTGGAATGCCTGGATTGCCAATGCCCGCGCTGCAGCAAGCACCGAAGAGGCCACCGGGAACTCGGTCACGATGAGCTGGACGGCGGCGAGTTCGGGGGTCTGGGTCATTGCTGCCGTGCCGATCAACCCGGCGCCGGTGGGGACGACGTATGACTTGACGATGGCGAGTGACGGGAACGGGACAACCAGCCCAACGGTGGGCGTGCACACCTATGCCGAGAATGTGGTGGTGAGCCTCAGCGCCACCCCGAACACCGGCTACGTATTTGGCAGTTGGACGGGTGATCCTGACTGCGCCGATGGTTCGGTGACGATGGATGCCGACAAGACTTGTACCGCCACCTTTGTGGAAGCGCCGCCGACCGGCGAAGTGACGTTGGATGGGGCGGTATCGAGCGCGACGGGGGATGATGTCAGCAGTCTCAGCTTTGCCCACACCACGGGCACAGGAACGAACCGTTTGCTATTGGTAGGGGTGTCCTGGAACTGCGGTACGACAGATCGAACCATCTCCTCGATTACATTCACGCCTGAGGGTGGCAGTGCCATAGCCCTGGCTCAAGTCATCACCCAGTTGGGCTACAACACATCCAACCCCCGCTATTCAGCGATCTACAGCTTGCTTGCCCCGCCGAGTGGACAGGCGGGAACGGTGACGATTACCTTCTCCGGTTCCGTATCCAATGGCATCATGGCCGGAGCGGCCAACTTTGCCGGGGTGGATCAGAGCACGCCCCTGGGGACACCGGCTGGCGCCAATGACAACAGCACCACGCCAAGTGTAGAATTGACTGGGCTGAATGGCGATGAGCTTGTCTTCGATCATGTCTTTCTGGGTGCCGGTTCTTCTTCTTACGAACTGACAGTTGGCTCTGACCAGACACAGTTGTGGAATCCCGCTTACGTGGCTAACTTGCGGGCTGCAGCCAGCACGGAACAGGCCACGGGCGGTTCGGTGACGATGAGTTGGACCGCGTCTACCGGGAACTATTGGGCGATTGCTGCCGTACCCATCAACCCCGCACCCACCACTCCGATATGTTACGCCCTGGTCTTGAGCCATACAGGACAAGGCACTGATCCGGTAGCCAGCCCGGCCAACTCGATCGGCTGTCCGGCTGGTGAGTATGTGAAAGGCGAGAGCATTTCCCTTAGCGACGCTGTGCCAGACACTGGTTGGCAGATCAGCGGTTGGACCGGCACGATCGACGACAGCAGTACGGCCAGTACCAATACGGTCACCATGCCGGCTAATATGCATGCAGTCAGTGTTGTCTATACCGAAATCTCACCGATCTGCTACGCCCTGACCTTGAGTCATACCGGCAATGGAACTGATCCGGTGGCCTCTCCGGCCAACTCGACCGGCTGTCCGGCTGGTGAGTATGTGGAAGGCGAGAGCATTTCCCTTAGTGACGCTGTGCCTGACATGGATTGGCAGATCAGTAGTTGGACGGGCACTGCAAATGATAGCAGCACGGCAGATACCAACTCGCTGACCATGCCCGCCAGCGCTCACACTGCCAGTGTCAACTATACAATCATCCCACTCGTACCCATCTGTGTCACATCCAGGATCAGCGCATCCAGCGATGATGCCGAGGAGCGCAACGATACCGGGGCCGTAGACCTTGATGGGGACACGTCTACCAGTTCCCTACAGATGTACCGAACCTACGGTGGAGGCTCGACCAGCACACTTAACTGGTGGGGGTTGCGCTTCCTGAACGTCAACGTACCTCAAGGCGCTACCATTACCAGTGCAACCGTCACGTTCCGCGCTAATGCAACCAGCGGCTCCACAGCATCTGGCATGACTTTGTGGGGCCAACTCGCGACCAATCCTGACACCTTCGCCGAAAGCGACGACAACATCACTAATCGCCCCAGAACCACCGTCACGGAAACCTGGACCGTGCCGCAATGGACGAGCGGTTCGGACTATGCTACGCCCCCGCTGGCGGCAATTATCCAGGAGATTGTGGATCAACCGGGTTGGGTGGCCAATAACGCTATGGTCATTATTGGCCAGACCACGGAGTCTCAGAACCGGCGTGCAATCTCGTACGATGGCACGGACGGTGAGACGCTAGCTCCTCTCCTGGAAGTATGCTACACCCAGGCACCAGTCGGTCCTACCATCAGCACCAGCGGTGTCCTGTCTGCCTTTTCCACTACACCGGGTGCCCCTTCAACTGCGCAGACCTACACCGTCTCCGGCAGCAACCTGACGGCGGACATCACCATCACCGCGCCCGATGGGTTCGAGCTTTCACTTAATGACAGCGACTGGGACGCTTCCTTGAATCTGTCCCAGATCGGCGGTTTGGTGGAAGCGACAACTATCTACGTGCGGCTGTACAGCGCGACGGAAGGCACTTTCAGCGGCGATATCGTCCACACCAGCGAGGGGGCACTTGCCCGGAACGTGGCAGTTAGCGGCACGGTTACCGTTCCATCGGCCTCATGGATCGCGTACAATGACTGTGCCTGGGCATCCGGCCAACCGGACACAAACATTACCCAATACACGATTACGTCGGGCAACACGACCGGCTTGCTTAAGGATTATGCCACCGGCCAGGATACGCCTGTAATGGTCACAATTACTCCATATAACAACCCAACTGTGCGAACCGGGAGCTACGGCGGCACCGAGCCTGATGCTGGGACAGACGCCTACGATACCTTTCACAACATTGTCGATATGGCGGGCGTCATTCAGTATGGCGACTCGGGCTGGTATGTGGAGCTGACCTTTACCGACCTCGACCCGGACAGTACGTACATCTTTGCCGCCTCTGCTAACCGCGATGGCTCGTCCTATACTCGTAACTCCAGATTTACCATCTCGGGCGTGGATGCAGCAACGAATGCCAGCACCTCCGGCGTGACAATCAACAACGAACACTCGGTCACTTTCAACACAGGTTACAATACCGAAAATGGTTATGTCGCCCGCTGGACGGGCATCAACCCCGGAGCCGATGGCGCTTTCACGGTGCGTGTTGAAGCGGATAGTAGCACTGAAGCTTATGGCCCCAGCGTGTTCATGCTTGGGCTTGAAGGCGAGGTTGTTACTCATACATTATCGGTCAGTGACGACGGCAATGGGTCTGTAAATCTTGGCCCGGCAGGCGGCACCTATGCCGCGGGCACAACGGTCATCCTAACCCCGATCGCCAATTCTGGCTTTGCCTTCAGCCATTGGAGTGGTGCTGACGCCAGCGATGTGATCGACAACGGCAATGGCACCTGGTCCATTGTGATGGACGGCGATAAATCCATCACAGCCAACTTTGAAGTTTCGCTGTGTACGGATGTAACTCTGGATGCAACCGGGGATACCTGGCTAAGGAATTCCCAGCCCGCACGTAATTACGGCGCTGACACGCAACTTCAGGCCAATGGCGGTTCATATCCCCAAGTAACGCTGATCAGGTGGGATCTGACGGGTTTGCCCTCTGACGCAACAATTACGGATGCCAGTCTCACCCTGCAAGTTCTAAGCGGCGGTGATACTGCCCAGCAATTCTACTTGTATGATCTGTTACGAGCCTGGATAGAGGGAACAAACGATGACGCCGAGGGCACAGGCGCATCGTGGACTTACTATGATGCCGGCGTCAATGAGTGGGCTACCGCTGGTGCGCAAGGTGCCGCAGATCGCAACAGCACGAATCTCTGGGAAGCAACCACGAGCAGCTTTGCTTCCACCGGCAGCAAAACGGTTGATTTGAATGCGAGCGGTATTGCCGTCTTGCAGAGTTGGTACAATACACCCACCAATAACAATGGTTTCACCATTCAAAATTCAGATGCATCAGATGACTATTTGTACATCAGCTCATCGGAAACGGCGACTCAACCCAAACTCAACATGACCTACTGCGTGCCTCCCACCGGCCCCTACATCGCCACCAGCGGCGCACTGACGCCTTTCAATACCACGCCGGGCCTGCCTTCCGACGCGCAGACCTATACCGTCTCCGGCAGCAACCTGGAAGCGGATATCAACATTGCCGCACCTGACGGCTTTGAACTGTCGCTCGATGGCAGTACCTGGAGCGCTTCCTTAACCTTGCCCCAGACTGGTGGTTCGGTGGAATCCACACAGGTCTACGTCCGCCTGACCGGCGTCGAAGGCACGTTCAGCGGAAACATCACTCACGAGAGCAGCGGCGCAACCACGAAGAATGTGGCGGTCAGCGGCACGGTGGGCTGGTGTGCAACGGTCAGCTTCCAGCAGGGTGCTGAAGGCTACACCGGTGCTCACGATGTCTATATCCGCCAGAATGACCCCACCTATAACTATGGCACGACGACGCCCCTGATGGTTGATAGCGACGAACCCTATAACAGCGACAATGACGCATCGGCGCTGTTATATTGGGACCTCTCCTCTATCCCGGCCGGCAGCACCATCGAGTCGGCCTCGATCACCGTCTATGTAGAGGATGAGACCGACAGCGCCACACCCGGTTACGATCTGTACGAAATGACCCAGGCCTGGCTCGAGGGTACGGGCAATGGCTCGGCCACCGGCGACGGCGCCACCTGGAACACCTACGACGGCGACAACGCCTGGCCCAACGGCGCCGGTGGCGCCGGCGACCGCGGCAGCACCGCGCTTGCCAACTTTGCCGCCACCTCCACCGGCTCATACCAGGTCGCTCTTAACGATGCCGGCGAAACCGTGCTTGAGAACTGGATCAACACGCCCGTCAGTAACATGGGCTTCATGATTCACGCCGGCGAAGAAGACAATGGCCTGGACTTTACCACTAAGGAAGGCAGCACGGTCGCCAACCGGCCCAAACTCACCATTGCCTACTGTTCGGCGCCCACCACGCCCTACATCGCGGTTTCGGGAACGCTCGACCCCTTCGCCAGCACGGTCGGCGTGCCCTCGGACGAGCAGACCTACACGGTTTTGGGCCTTAACCTGACCGGCGACCTCGTCATCACCGCGCCCGCCGATTTCGAGATCTCTACCATGAGCGGGAGCGGCTTTGGGCCTTCCGTGAGCCTCACCCCGAACGGCGAGGGGACCGTGGCCGCCACGACCATCTACGTGCGTTTCTTCCGCGCCACGACGGGAACCTCCAGCGGCAATATCACCCACATCAGCCAAGACGCGACGACGCGAAACGTTCCGGTCAGCGGCATAGCCGTCAGTGCCTCGCCGGAAGTGTCTCTGCCGCAGCCCGCCGACGATGCCACCGGCGTACCCATTCCACTTACCCTGGAAGTCACGGTGACGGATCCGGAAGCGGACACGATGAGCGTTTCTTTCTATGGCCGTCCGGTGGGCACAGGCGGTGGTGAGGACTTCACGGTCTTTGTCTACCCCGACACACAGAGCCATGTGGATTCTGCGTCGGAGGCTGTAATTTTCAATACAATGTCGCAGTATGTAGTTGCCAAACAAGCCGAATTCAACGTTGCGTTTGCCACGCATGTCGGTGATATTGTCATGACCGCTAATAACGAAACAGAATGGCAAAGAGCAGATGCGGCTATGGATATTCTGGATCCGGCAGGCGTTCCCTACAGCGTTGGCCCCGGCAATCACGATGACGGCGGCTTTACGGGTGGAACTACCTATTACCCGGATTATTTCGGAACCTCCCGCTTTTCCGGCAAGCCCTGGTACGGCGGCGCTTACGACAGCGACAACTTCAACAACTATTCGCTGTTCAGCGCCTCCGGTATGGATTTTATCGTCATCAACCTGCAATACAATTCCACTTCGGAACATTGGGATTGGGCGGATGCCCTCCTGAAAGCTAACCCGGGCCGGCGCGGCATTGTTGCCCAGCACAATATTCTCAATGTGGATAACTCCTGGCAATCCACGGCATCCCAGAATCTCTACAACGCCCTGCAGGACAACCCCAATCTCTTTTTGATGTTGTGCGGGCATATGCACAGCGGCAGCGATGGCTCGGCTTATCGTTTGGAAACAAGAACCGGTATGGATCCTGTGCATATCCTGCTCACGGATTACCAGGACTATAACAGTAGCGGTAACACCGGCTACATGCGCATTCTCACCTTCAAACCTGCGACCGACGAGATTTATGCGCAAATCTATTCGCCGTATGTAGACGCCTATCTCAACAGCGCAAGCAATTACGAACAATTCACGATGGCCTACGATATGGATGGTAGCGCGCCGTTCGGGCCGCTCGGCACGGTCAACGACGTCGCCAGCGACGCGAATGCTTCAGTCACCTGGTCTGACCTCGATGAAGATACCGAGTACGAATGGTACGTCGACGTTTCCGATGGTGGTTCAACGACAACCAGTTCGACCTGGAGTTTCACCACAGGAACAACTTTACCCGGCCATACCGTGACCTTTGACGCCAACAACGGAACCGGCACGATGACGCCGCAGACGGCCAACGCCCCGACGGCGCTGACGCTCAACACCTTCGAGCGGGCGGGCTACTCGTTCAGCGGCTGGAACACGGAGGCCAACGGCTCGGGCACGGCCTATGCGGATGGTGTGACCTACGACTTCGACGTGGATGTCACCCTCTACGCGCAGTGGACGGCTAACGAGTACACCGTGTCCTTCGACGCCAACGGCGGCAGCACGCCTGCCCCGGTCAGCAAGCAGGTGACGTTCGGCGCGGCCTACGGCGCGCTGGCGACCGTCAGCCGCAGCGGTTATACCTTCGACGGTTGGTTCACCGAAGAGACAGGCGGCACCGAGATCACTGCTGACACCGTCGTTAACACAGCGGCGGACCACACCCTCTACGCGCAGTGGACGATCAACCAGTACACGCTCAGCTTCGACAGCGCGGGCGGGAGCGCGGTGGCGTCCATCACGCAGGATTACGGCAGCGCAATCACCGCGCCGGATGATCCGACGCGGGAAGGCTACACGTTTGCGGGCTGGAATCCGGCGGTGCCGGGAACGATGCCGGCGGAGAACCTGACGCTGACGGCGCAATGGACGATCAACCAGTACACGCTCAGCTTCGACAGCGCGGGCGGGAGCGCGGTGGCGTCCATCACGCAGGATTACGGCAGCGCAATCACCGCGCCGGATGATCCGACGCGGGAAGGCTACACCTTTGCCGGGTGGAATCCGGCGGTGCCGGGAACGATGCCGGCGGAGAACCTCACCCTGACGGCGCAATGGACGATTAACCAGTACACGCTCAGCTTCGACAGCGCGGGCGGGAGCGCGGTGGCGTCCATCACGCAGGATTACGGCAGCGCAATCACCGCGCCGGATGATCCCACACGGGAAGGCTACACGTTTGCGGGCTGGAATCCGGCGGTGCCGGGAACGATGCCGGCGGAGAACTTGACGCTGACGGCGCAGTGGACGATCAACCAGTACACGCTCAGCTTCGACAGCGCGGGCGGCAGCGCGGTGGCGTCCATCACGCAGGATTACGGCAGCGCAATCAACGCGCCGGATGATCCGACGCGGGAAGGCTACACCTTTGCCGGGTGGAATCCCACTGTGCCGGCCACGATGCCCGCCGAGAACCTCACCCTGACCGCCCAGTGGACGGCCAACACCTACACTGTCACCTTCGACGCCAACGGTGGGGACACGCCTGACCCGGCCTCTAAACAGGTGACGTTTGACTCGACCTATGGCGCGTTGGCGACCACCAGCCGCACGGGCTACACCTTCGTGGGCTGGTTCACCGCGGCCTCGGGTGGCGATGAACTCACAGCCGACAGCATCGTGGACACGGCCGCCGATCACACCCTCTACGCGCAGTGGACGGCTATTGCGTACACGCTCGTGGCAAACGTGGACCCATCGGGGGGCGGTACGGTGCACATCGATCCTGCTGCCGGTCCCTACTACTACAACGATACGGTCACGTTGACGGCATCACCCGCGGCGGGCTACAGCTTTGCCGGGTGGAGCGGAGATGTGACGAGCACGGATAACCCCTTGGTCATCACCATCCTCGGCAACACCAGCCTTACTGCGACCTTTACCGTGCTCCCGCCCGATTGCTACGCCCTCAGCCTCAGCCACACCGGCCAGGGTACGACCCCCGTGGCCAGCCCGCTTAAGTCGGATGCCTGCCCGGCCAACGGTCAGTACGTGGCGGGTGAGAATATCACCCTCAGCGGTGCAACGCCCGCCATCGGTTGGTACATCGCCGGCTGGACCGGTACGGCAGATGATAACAGCACGGCCAGCAGCAACAGCCTGACAATGCCCGCCAGCAGCCATGCAGCCAGCGTCAACTACGCCATTTACACCTTCACGCTGCAGTACGCCGCCGGGCCGGGAGGCACGCTCACCGGCGATACCACGCAGGTAGTCAACTACGGCGCCAGCGGCATGCCCGTCACTGCGACCGCCGACACCGGCTACCACTTTGTCCAGTGGAGCGACGGTTCGACCGCCAACCCGCGCACCGATACCAACGTCACCGCCAACATCGAGGTCACCGCCACCTTCACGCAAGAAGAGTACACACTTGATGTGATCGTCGATCCAGAGGCAGGCGGCGCAGTGGACGTCGATCCACAACAGGATACCTACCACTACGGAGACGTGGTCACCCTCACGGCGAGCGCCGAAACCGGCTGGCTCTTCGCCGGTTGGAGCGACGACCTCGGCACAGGCGTTGAGATCACCGTCACCATCACCGGCGACACGGTCATCACCGCCACCTTTAGCGAGATTCTCCCGGACACCTACGACCTGACCATCGCCGTGGACCCGAGCGGCGGCGGCACGACCAACCCGGCAGCGGGCACGCACACCTACGATGAGGGCACCGTGATCACCGTGACCGCCACACCGACAGAAGGTTACATCTTCGACCACTGGAGTGGCGCCTGCACCGGCATCGGTGTCTGCGAAGTGACGATGAACGCGCACAAGAGCGTCACCGCCACCTTCGCCCCGATCACCTACGGCGTGATGCTGGTGACCGAGGAGGATGCTCTGTCCGGTGAACCCGGTGAGATCATCGAGTACACGTTGACCCTGACCAATACCGGCAACAGCACCGATACCTTCGTGCTCACCTTCGCTGGCAATACCTGGGACGTGCTTCTGTCCGGGACGAGCTTCGCCCTGAACGCCGGAAAGAGTGCCAGGATCACTGTCTCCGTCACCATCCCGGCAAATGCTAAAGATGGTGACGCTGACGCGATGACGGTCATCGCAACATCGCAGGGCAATGCGAGCGCCACCGCCAGTGTCAAGCTAACTACCACTGCCGAGGAGTCCACCTCCGAGCCGTTCCGTATCTTCTTACCGCTCGTGATGCAGAACAAACCGGGTTAGAACTATAACCCGGTACAGAAATACCAAGCGACAATAGATGAACAAAGCGGCGTGTCCAAACAGGGCACGCCGCTTTGCGTTGGAATCCATCCGAAAATTTCACGCGGAGAGGCTTGCACGGGATTATGATTCCGTGCTGATCTGGTTAGAATTTTGCCCTCGTGGGTGTGGAATCTCATATGAGATTCTTTGGGATATATGCACGGTTCGACAAGATGACTGGTCTGTTACCAGTATAGTGTGTTGTGTTGACCGTTATAAGAGTTGTGCCATAATTTCACCACAAAAGATGATTCTGGCGGGGTGACCATGGAAAACAATGCACTCTTTATGATTGGCAATGCCCACATCGATCCGGTGTGGTTGTGGCGGTGGCAGGAGGGCTTCCAGGAGATCAAGGCGACGTTCCGTTCGGCGTTGGACCGGATGAAAGAGGATGAGGATTTCGTCTTTGTCGCCAGTTCGGCGGCATTTTACGCCTGGATAGAGCAGACCGACCCGGCGATGTTCGCCGAAGTTCGGGAAAATGTCGCTGACGGCCGCTGGGGATTGGTTGGCGGATGGTGGGTTGAACCGGATTGCAACCTGCCTGGTGGCGAGTCATTTGTGCGCCAGGGATTGTATGGCCAGCGCTATTTTCAATCGCGGTTTGGGCGTATCGCGCGCGTGGGCTACTGCCCGGACAGTTTTGGTCACAATGCGGCACTGCCACAAATCCTCAAACGCAGCGGTCTCGATTTTTACGTCTTTATGCGGCCTGGCCCGCACGAGAACCCCGACTTGCCGCACCTCTTCTGGTGGGAAGCGGACGATGGCTCGCGAGTGTTGACATACCGCATCCCTTTCGCTTACGGGACGTCGGGAGCGCAACTGGAAGCGCATATCCGGCGTTGTAGTGAGCTTCTGGCTGCCGATCCGCAGGCGTCGTTGTGCTTCTATGGGGTTGGGAACCACGGCGGCGGTCCGACAAAGGAGAACCTGGCCCTGATTCATGCGCTTGGCGAGGATGAGAGCCTACCTCTGTTGACCATGGCGTTGCCGGAACCGGTTTTCGTCGTCCTCGGCGAACAGAGAATACGACTTCCGGTGGTGCATGACGAGTTGCAGCATCATGCCAGCGGATGTTACGCCGCTCACTCCGGCGTCAAGCGCTGGAATCGTCAGGCCGAACAGGCATTGTTGGCGGCCGAAAAGTGGTCGACGTTGGCGACGTGGATCACCAAGTTGCCCTATCCGGCGAACGATTTTGAGCGTGCCTGGAAGGATGTCCTTTTCAACCAGTTCCACGACATCCTGGCGGGCACGAGCATCGAATCGGCTTATGCCGATGCTCGTCTGCTGTACGATGAGGCCCGGGCGATTGCAGCCCGCGCAACCAATGCTGCCGTGCAGTCGATGGCGTGGCAGGTACGTATCCAGTCAGAACCGGAAACGGTGCCTGTCGTGATCTTCAATCCGCACGCTTGGACGAGTCAAGTCCCGGTGGAGATCGTGCTGGGGGCGTCCGATAGTGAAACTTGCCTCGTCGTTGATGATACTGGCGCGTCAGTGCCTGCGCAATCTGTGCGACCGGAACCGGCAGTACCCAATATATCTCAGTTGTGTTTTGTTGCGGAATTGCCTCCGTTGGGATATCGCACGTACCGGGTAAAGAAATCGACAAATGTTCTTGAGGGAAGCAAAGAGCAGGGGGCTGCAGGCACATCGCCCTACGCAACGATTGGGCAGACGGGCGACGTTGTGTTGGACAATGCGTGGTTCCGGCTGGAATTCGATGCCGCGAACGGCGGTGTACGGCTATTCGACAAGCGGGTGGGGGCTGCGGTTTTCACTGCCCCGGCAGCGCAAGCGGTTGTCATCGATGATCCAAGCGATACGTGGAGTCATGGGGTCTTTTGCTTCGATTGTGAGATTGGCGCGTTTGCTGTCGAGCGCATCCGGCTGCTGGAGCACGGCCCGGTTAAATCCATGGTGCGCGTCACGAGCGCCTACGGCGCGTCGCGGCTCACGCAGGATTTTACGCTTTACGGGGTTTTGCCATGGATTGATGTCCAGGTGGCGGTGGACTGGCACGAGCCGTTTAAGATGCTTCGCCTGAAGTTTCCGCTCAATCTTTCCGCTCCCACCGCGACGTATGAGATTCCCTATGGGCATATCGTCCGGCAAACGGATGGCCAGGAGGAGCCTGGTCAGAGTTGGGTGGATGTGTCTGGGACTTTGTGTGGGACGGAGACGGCGTATGGTCTGAGTTTGCTCAACGATGGCAAGTACAGCTTCAGCGTAAATGATGCGGTGCTGGGTCTGACGGTGTTGCGCAGCCCAATCTACGCGCACCATATTCCTTTCACGCCTGATCCGGAGGGTGTCTACACCCTTATGGATCAAGGCTTACAGCACTTTCGCTATGCGCTGCTGCCTCATACCGCCACATGGAAGCAGGCGCACCCGATACAGCGGGCTGCCGAATTGAACCAGCCGCCCGTGGTCTTGAAAGAAACATATCATCCGTGGGGCAGGTTACCGCAGCATGCCGCATTTATCGCTGTCGAACCGGATAACATCGTCGTTAGCGTGCTCAAACGGGCGGAAGATGACGACGCCTGGATTTTGCGGTGCTACGAAACTCACAACGTGGCTACGCCGGCTACAATCCAGCTCCCATATTGGGACCGGACGATTCAGACGGTGTTTTGGCCGGGCGAGATCAAGACCTTTCTTATCCCCGCCGATCGCGTATCGTTGGTCTTGGAAACTGATTTGCTGGAACGCGAGATCTAGTCGTCGCCGAGCGTGGAATCCGCCGTCGTCATAATCGGTTCGTGTTGGGCATTCCAACCGGATGAGCAGTACCGCTGATGGGGGTGGCTTCGCTGGCGTTCCTCATCTTTGCAATCCCAACCGGCTATCTCACCGCGCGCAACAGACTGTCATCATCATCGTGTGCCATCCTGTCGAATGATGACAAGATATGACATAATCCTGCTCTAGAATTGGGCTGATGATGACGCACAGTGCTTCTACACAATTAAAAAAGCGGACCCACATCCGCATCACCGGTGCGCGCGAGCATAACCTCAAGGGTGTTGACGTCGAGATCAACGACGGTCTGACTGTCGTCACCGGCGTATCTGGTTCGGGCAAGACCTCACTTGTATTCGACACGCTCTACCACGAAGCCCGTCGCCGTTTCCTGGAAGTGTTCAACGTCGGCGGCGGGCTGCGTCTCTCCCCGGCGCACGTCGAATCGCTGACGGGTGTGGGGCCGGCTGTTGCCGTCGAGCAAAATCTGCTCAACCGCAACCCCGGCTCGACGCTGGCGACGGCCTCCGGCCTGCACCCCTTCTTGCGTCTGCTCTATGCTCGCTTTGGCGAGCGTCGCTGCGCGCGTTGTGGGGCAAGCCTCACCGTGCTGACCGAAGATGAAATTGTCGCGCGGGTTGCGGTGTTGAGCGAACGTGGTCCGCTCACGCTTTTCGCGCCGTTGCTGCGCGGTGTCCGTGGCAGTCACCGCACCTTGCTGCGTCTGTGGGCTGACGAATTTGGCCTGGATGCCCTGCGCGTCAACGGGCGACCATGGGACGGGCAGTTGCTCGATGCCACCGCACCGCACACCGTCGAAATCGAAATTGCCCGTTGGGATACTGCCATCTCGCCCATTCAAGTGCGGGAGGCGGTACGGCGCACCTGGGCTTTAGGCGTGGACGCGCTCAGTGTGGAAAACACGGCAGGATGCCGTGCAGTGTCCGTACAGACCTTCGCGCGCGCGCCGGTGTGTGTCAACTGCGGGAGCTGGTTTTTGGCGCTGGAACCGGCGCATTTTCACATGCCCTGCCCGTACTGCCAGGGCGGAGGCTGTCCGGCATGCGGCGGCACCGGCCTGCACCCCGAGGCTGCCGCGACGCGCTGGAACAACTTGCGCTTGCCCGACCTGCTCGCGTTGCCGGTGGAGGACGCGCGTGTCCTATTCGCCCACGCCGACCTACCCGCCTCTGCTGAACGCTTGCAGTCTGAAATCGTCAGACGCTTGGAAGCGCTCGATCGCGTGGGATTGGGTTATCTGTCGTTGGACCGGCCCGCGCCGACCCTCTCCCGTGGTGAGTCGCAGCGCGCGCGGCTGGCAGTCATCCTCACCAGCCGCCTGGAAGATATGCTGCACGTCCTCGACGAGCCAACTGTGGGACAGCATCCCGCCGATGTAACGCGGCTGCTCGCGGCATTCCGCGATTTGCCGGGGCCGGTGGTCTTCGTCGAGCACGACCGGGTAGCCGCTGCTGCCGCCGATTATGCTATCGACCTCGGACCCGGTGCGGGCGACGCCGGTGGCGAAGTTGTTTTCGCGGGCACGCCCGCCGAACTTTGGCACGCCGATACGCACACCGGGCGCTACTTCAGCCTGCGCGAGCGCGTGCGGCTCCCTGAAGCGCGCCCCGCGCCGGAGCGGTTTTTGTGGCTGCGCGGCGCGTACGTGCGTAATTTGCAGGCTATTGATGTACCTATCGCGCTGGGACGGCTCAACGTCATCACCGGCGTATCCGGCTCCGGCAAGAGCACGCTGGTCGAAGAAGTGCTGACGCCATCTCTGGCAGAGGGAAAAGCAGTCGGCTGTCGTGACATCGCGCTGGTTGCAACCACAGAGAATGTATCGCCGTGGCCGGTCTCCGACTGCGCTACCGCGGGCACGGTCAAAGACCGGCCCGAGCATTGGGAGAATGTAAAAATCTCTGTGTCCTCTGTGGTTGAAAATTACTCTCCTGTACTAGTGGATCAAAGTCCTATCGGGAGAAATCCGCGATCGAATCCGGCCACCTATACTAAGCTGGCCGACACGATCCGTGATTTCTGGGCCGAACAGACCGGACTTTCACCCTCGCGCTTCTCCTTCAACCGGCCCGAAGGCGCGTGCCCGACGTGCAAGGGCCTCGGGGCGGTGGAAGTCCCTATGCGCTATCTGCCCTCCACCTGGATTCCGTGCGTCGACTGTGACGGGCAGCGCTTTTCCGACGAGGTTTTGGCCGCGAAGGTACAGTTTGACGAACGCCATCTTTCCATCGGCGATTTGTATGAGTTGAGCATCGGTGAGGCAGCGGATCTGCTGCTTCCCGATTCGCGCCTGCCGGAGCGCCAACGCCGGACGGCGCGTCCTATCCTAAGCGCTCTGCGCGACATTGGCTTGGGCTACCTGCACCTGGGGCAGCCTTCGCCGACGCTCTCCGGCGGCGAAGCGCAGCGGGTGAAACTGGCGAAGTTCCTGGGGCAACGTAATTTGTCGGACAATGTTCTCATCCTCGACGAACCATCGACCGGCTTGCATCCCAAGGACATCGCCGGGCTGCTCACTGTCCTCGATCGACTGGTCCGCGGCGGGGCGACCATCGTCATCGTCGAACACAACACCGACGTCATCCGCGCCGCTGACTGGGTGGTCGACCTGGGGCCGGGCGCCGGACCAAAGGGTGGGCAGCTGCTGTATGCCGGGCCACCGGACGGTCTGCTGGAGGCGGAGACGTCGCTGACGGGGAGGGCATTGAGCGAGGAAGCGATCAGCACTCAGCCATTGGCGATCAGCAATCAGCTTTCAGTGGTCAGCAGTCAGCCGGAGGCAATTCTCATCCGGGGGGCGCGGGCGAACAATCTCAAGAATGTGGACGTGGACATTCCCAAGGGCAAATTGACCGTTGTGACTGGCGTGTCGGGGTCGGGCAAATCGAGCCTGGTGGGTGACGTGCTGGAGGCCGAGGCGCGGCGGCGACTGTTGGAAAGCCTCTCGATGTATGAGCGCCAGGGGATGCGCGAAGGACCGGAAGCGCCGGTGGACACGGTCAGCGGTTTGGGCGTCGTCGTCACCGTCGGCTCGACGCGAGGCTTGCACGCGCGCCGGGCGACGGTGGGGACGGTGACAGAACTGTCGCATCACCTCGCGATTCTGCTGTCGTGGATCGGCGAACGCCGTTGCCTTGACTGTGGCCAGATGATGGAGCGGCATCAGGACGAATGGCGCTGTTCCCACTGCGGGGCGATGTCGCCGGTTGCACCGCCGCGCTATTTCCAATCTACCCATTACGCCGCTGCTTGCACGGTCTGTAACGGCGTGGGCACGCTGCGCAAACCCAATCCCGACAAGTTGATCATCCGTCCTGACATGCCGCTGTGCGGTGGCGCGATGCACTCACCCGGCTTTTTCCCTAAGGGCTACCTTTGCAAGCCGTTCAATGGCGGCTATTACCACGTGCAGGCAGCCGCCACCAAGTACGGCTTCAATCCGGCGACGACCCCCTGGAACGAAATGACGGCGGAAGCACAGCGTGTCTTCCTCTTTGGCGATCCGGAGCCGATGTTGGTACATTATGAGAGTAAAAACGGACGTACTACGCGCGACTACCTGGGCAAATTCCCCGGCTTTTTTGGCTGGATCGGCGATTGGGATGTCGGTGGGATGTACACCGATACGGAACTCTGCCCCGGTTGCGGTGGTGGAAAACTGCGCCCTGAGTACCTGGCGGTCACACTCGGCGGGCAGAACCTGCACGATTTGAGCACAATGCCGTTATCCGCGCTGTACGACGTGCTGCAGGCGCTGTCAACGAACGCATCGGGCCGGGGGCAGGACGTGCCGCAGTGGATTGCGCCGAGCCTGGCGACGTGTCTGAGACGGCTGCGCTTCTTGCTGCATGTCGGTGTGGGGTACATGCACCTCGACCGGCCCGCGTCCACCGTGTCGGCAGGGGAAGCGCAGCGGCTGTCACTGGCCGGGCTGCTGGGCAGTGGGTTGATGTCGCTGACGGTGCTGCTTGACGAGCCGACGCGTGGCTTGCATCCCTCTGAAGTCCACGCCCTGGTGGATGCGCTGCTCGACCTGCGCGGTGATCAGGAAAGCGCCTCGGCCAACACAGTCGTCGTCGTTGAACACGACCCGGAAGTTCTGCGCGCCGCCGACTATTTGATTGACGTTGGTCCTGGCGCAGGCGCAGCTGGCGGGGAGATCGTTGCCCTGGGTGCGCCGGAGATCGTTGTTCAACAGGCGACAACCACAGCGCGTTGGCTGCGCGGCGAACGGCGTCCACTGCTGCTGCCACGTCACCAGCCAGAGGATTGGTTGCACATTTGCGGCGCGCGGGGCAACAACCTGAAGGACATTGATGTCGCGCTGCCGTTGAGCGTACTGGTGGGGCTGTGCGGCGTTTCCGGGTCGGGCAAGAGCACACTGTTGATCGATACGTTGGGGTTGGCGCTTGCGCCGCAAAAGCAGACTACGTCGGTCGCCTACGAGAACATCGAACCGGGTGCGCACACGGCGATCGAGAACGCGCCGGAGCGAGTGATCGTCGTTGACCAGACCCGGCGCGGCATTTACAGCCCGGCCAACTTCCTCGGCCTCAACGACGTCATTCACACGCTCTACGCCGAAAGTGAGGATGCGCAGGCTCTGGGGTTGGATGCAGCCGCATTGGGGCAACGTTGCTCGGCTTGTGGTGGCAGCGGCACGAAGCGGATCGAGATGGGTTTTCTGCCGGACGTGTTCGAGCTGTGCGAGGTCTGCGGGGGAACGGGGTATCGCGCCGAGGCGTGGGGGGTGCACCTGCGCGGCGTGGCGATGCCGGATCTGTTTGGGCTGACCATTGACCGGGTGTGCGAGCTGTTCGGCGACATTGACCGGCTGGCTCTGTCGCTGAAGATGGTTCGCGAGGTCGGCCTGGGTTATTTGACGTTGCGCCAGCCCGGTTACGCGCTTTCCGGCGGCGAGGCGCAACGGCTCAAGGTCGCGCAGGAGTTGTGCCGTAAGACGAAGAAAAGCGAGCCGACGCTCTACATCCTTGATGAACCAACGCTCGGCCTGCATCTGGAAGATGTGGCGCAGTTGGTGCGTGTGCTGCACCGTCTCGTGGAGGGAGAGAATGGTGTGCGGAACACAGTGTTCGTGGTCGAACATCACCCGCATGTGCTGGCAGCGTGCGATTGGTTGGTCGAATTGGGGCCGGTCGGTGGGCCGGAGGGTGGCTACGTGATTGCCGAGGGTACGCCGGAGCAGGTCGCCGCGGGCGAGACGCCGACGGCGCGCTACGTGCGCGAAGTGCTGGATAGTGCTTGCCACGAATCCTCACCAATCCTCACGAATAGAGAAGAAAATTAGTGTAGATGGGTGCGATGTTTCAGATATCATCTAGCCGAGTGGCCTTGTTGCTGGCGGACCCTTCGCCGTGCCTGCGATTGCTGGTGCTGCGAGAACTGTTGGGCTATCCAGACAACGATCCCGAAGTGCAGGAACTATTGGCGCTGCGCGAGCAAGATCCACTGGTGGCTGGCTTGCTCTCCCAGCAGACAGAGGATGGCTCGTGGGAGGCGGATGGGCGGCTCTGGCAGGGTAGTCGCCAGCGCGCAACCTACCTAGCACTGATGCGTTTGGGTTATCTGGGCTTCGATGCGCCGCATTCTGATGCGCCGCATTCTGATGCGCCGCATCCTGCCGTGCGGCGTGGTGCCGAATACCTCTTTTCCCAGCAACAAGACGATGGGTCGTGGTCACTCACTGGCGATGGCGTCGAGGGTGGTGAGCGCGAAAACTACGTGATGGTCCCTTTGCAAACGGCGCTCCCGTTGCGCGCACTGGCGATGTGCGGTTACGGCAGCGATCCCCGCGCCGAACGGGCTTATGCCTGGCTGCTCTCCAGGCGGCTGGACGATGGCGCGTGGCCCACCGGCATTGCCGGCGGGACGGAAACAACCGGCGTGTACGGCTACGTCGCCGGGTATCGGCGGCTGGCGCACTCGCGGTGGGGTTGTCGTTCCAACACCACTGGTAGTCTGCTGTGTCTGGCGTATCACCCGGAGCGATGCAGCAGCCCGGAAGCCCGTCGTGCGCTCGACCTGCTCCTGGGACGCGAAACGCGCGAAGCGCAAAACGTGGGCCTGGAGGTCGCCCGGTTGGTGGGGGCGGAACCTACACGTGGCTTCTTCACCTTCTTCGCCCGCTTCGATTTGGCCTTGCTGCTCGATCTGTGTTGGCGGGTCGGCGCGACGACGGAAGACGCGCGTGTGGCCGATTTGTTGGAATTCGTGACCGGTCTGCGCGGCGAGTACGGTTTATGGAGTTGTGCGACGCAGCCGCAAGTTTCGCGCTGGCTCACGTTCGATCTGTTGCGTTCGCTCTCACGCCTGAACGCTGCCGGGGATTGGATTGACGCGGAACCTCGCACGCCGTTCCAGCCGTATCCAACGCGGCGCAAACGGTTTTAGGAAATAAGGATTCGATCAATATCGGCAGCCAAGCATCTACAATGCCTGATTGTCATCTCAAAACGTGCATGTTGATGCCTGGTGATTGGTTCCCATTCCTCTTTATCGAAAGCCAAAATGTCAGGGGGTGTTCCGTATCCGGCGCTTGCTCACCAGTACAATTCTCTTGACACCGGATCATGGTATGATACAAAAATGGGGTACAAATTTAGGGGAGGGTAGGCGCCGTGAAAAACAACGCATCTAGCCATATTTCTCTACGTTCCTGGGGCGTCATGGCAGCCCTGGCTCTGACCGGCCAGATCGCCTGGGCGGTGGAGAATGCCTGGTTCAACACTTTTGTTTATGATGAAATCACACCGGATCCGCGCCCGGTGGCGTGGATGGTAGCCGCCAGCGCCATCACTGCCACCTTGACCACGCTGCTGATGGGGACACTCAGCGACCGGACCCGTTCGCGCTGGGGACGCAGACGCCCGTACATCTTGATCGGCTATGTGCTCTGGGGGCTGTCCACCATCCTTTTCCCAACGGTGGCGTACATCAAAGCGGCCAGCCTTGCGGTTATCATGGTGGTCGTTGCCGATTCGGTGATGACCTTTTTCGGTTCTACGGCAAACGACGCGGCTTTCAATGCCTGGACGACGGATATTGCCACCAGCGAGAGCCGCGGTCGGGTGGAAGGTGTGCTCAACCTGAGCATGTTCCTCGCCCAGATTGTGTCCATGGTCGCCGCCGGGATTCTGGTCGATTCCTTCGGCTACTTTATCTTCTTCTACAGTCTCGGTGGGATTGTCATGGCCGTCGGGTTGGTGGCCGGTTACTTGCTGGAAGATGCACCGGCCATCGAGAGCGATGTTTCCCGTCCGCCATTTTGGCAGGAGTTCACAGAACTCTTTAGGATCGATGTGCTCAAGGAAAACCGGGACTTGTTCATCCTGTTGCTGTTCATCATGATCAGCAACATTGGCATGCAGGTTTCGATGCCTTACCTGATCATCTACCTGGAAAACTATGTCGGCGTTACCAAAACGGAATTCAGCATCATAGGCGGTGCGGTGATGCTGGGCAGCGCTATCTTTGCCATCCCCTTTGGCATCCTGGCGGATCGTTGGAACAAGCGGGTGATGAGCGCTGTCGCCATCGTGACCAGCAGCCTGGGCGGGATATTGCTCTCGCTTGTGGGTACCTTGCCGCTGCTTGCGCTCACCGGCCTGGTCTGGCAAGCGTTTTCGACCGCATCCGGGATTGCCTCGGTGGCCTGGCTAAAAGACCTGCTGCCGGAACAAAACAGGGGCAAGTTCCTCGGCATCCGGATGATCTTTTGGATCGCCATCCCGATGGTGATCGGCCCCTGGATCGGTTCAACCCTGATCCAGAACCTGGGGATTCCCACGATCACCAACGGTGAGACCGGCTTTATCCCGGTTCCCATCATCTTTCAGGTTGGTTCTGTGATCGCCTTGCTCTCATTGATCCCGCTTGGCTTCATCCGCCGGGACAAAAACGCATGAGCCGGGCAAAGGTCCTTCCAGGATATTGGCACAACCGCCTGGCTATCAATGCCGAGACAGCGATATTCCATCAATGGGAACAGCTTGAGGCTTCCGGCAGCATTGAGAATTTCCGCATCGCTGCCGGCGAAGCGGAGGGATTTCGCGAAGGCTGGTTCTTTGCTGATTCGGATGCTTTCAAATGGCTGGACGCGGCTGCGCGCGTTTATGCTACGCACCCAAGCTCCCGTTTAGCCGCCTTGATGGATGAGTTCATCGCGTTGATCGGCCGCGCCCAGAAGGTCGATGGCTATATCTATACCTACAACCAGATCCATTTTCCCGATTCACGCTGGACCAACCTGCAAATCGAGCACGAGCTGTACTGCCACGGCCATTTGATCGAGGCCGGTGTCTCGCATCACGAGGCTACCGGGCGCAATGACCTGCTCGAGATCGCCCGGCGGGCCGCCGACCGGATCGTGGCCGATTTCAAGGGCAAAGGGCCGGAGTATACCCCAGGGCACCAGGAGATCGAGATCGCCTTGCTGCGGTTGTACCGGCTAACCGGGCAGGCCGATTATCTGGATAGGGCCAGGCAGTTCATCGAGCAGCGCGGACGCCAACGCGGATTCAGTCTCGCCCTCTTCCGGCAGAATTCCAGAGCGGAAAAGAGAAAGGAGACGGTCAGAGAGCAGCGGCAAGCATACATGGCCGCCCATCCAGACTTTGCGCCGTTCCAGGTCCCCGCCGGGAATGAGGCTAAAAAGCCCTGGAACATTGCGCCGCGCTATATGCTCAACGCCCTGAACGGCAAATATTTGCAGCAGCATGCCCCGATCCGCGCCCAGACTGTCCCCGTCGGACACTCGGTCCGCTTTGCGTACCTGGAAACGGCAACCGCGATGCTGGCACGGGAGAGTGGCGACTTATCGCTCCTTGCCACGCTTGAGCGCGCCTGGGATCACATGGTCTCCCGAAGGATGTACGTCACGGGCGGAATCGGATCGTTGCCCGAGCTGGAAGGCTTTGGCAATGACTACGAACTGGACCCCGAGTTCGCTTATGCCGAGACCTGCGCGGCGCTGGGAAGTATGTTCTGGAACTGGGAGATGGTCCAGTTGACCGGCGAGGCCCGGTATAGCGATCTGTTTGAATGGCAATTATACAACGCCGCCGGCGTCGGCATGGGCGCTGAAGGCGCCACCTACCTCTATAACAACCCGCTGACGTGCAGAGGCGGCGTAACCCGTCAGGCGTGGTACGAGATTCCCTGCTGCCCCTCCAACATCTCGCGCACGTGGGCCGACCTCGGAAAGTATCTGTATACAAGTGACGAGAGGAATATCTGGGTGCACCAATATGTGAGCAGCGAGGCGGTGCTTGAGGCGTGCGGCGGTGTAAAGTTCGAGGTTGAAACCAGGCTTCCCTGGCAAGGAAATGTCCGGATCGCGGTTGCACCACGTGAAGCCCAGGAGTTCAGCCTGCACGTGCGCATTCCGTCCTGGGCGAAAAGTATCTCATTGCAGGTCAATGGCGAGAGACAGGATGTCCCTATCGCAGACCCGGCAGCCGGAGAGCAGGCCGCCTCCGGCTATGATCCGCGGGGCAGTTGCTTTTGCCAGATCCGGCGCATATGGACACCTGGCGACGTGGTCGAGATCGATTTCAGCACAGACATCCAACTGCGACGCGCTCACCCCAAGGTCAAGGGACACCAGGGCAAGGTAGCCATCACCGCCGGCCCACTGGTCTACTGTCTGGAGAGCGTGGATAACCCCGAGGTAGATATTTTCAACGTCCAGGTCGATCCGGTCTCTCTGACTGAACATTTCGATTCCGACCTGCTTGGCGGCGCAAGCGTGATTACTGCAAGCGCTTTGGACTCCACGCCATTGGTTTTCATCCCCTATTATCTCTGGGGCAACCGTGGACCGTCGCAGATGACGGTCTGGGTGAATGTGTGAAGGCAAGGTTTCTGATGACTGACAGAAAGTGGCCCGTTGAGAAAGCGGTTGCATGGTATCAGACACAACCCTGGCTGCGCGGTTGCAATTTCATCCCCAGCACGGCCATCAACCAGTTGGAGATGTGGCAGGCCGCGACCTTTGACCTGGAAACGATCGACCGCGAGCTTGGCTGGGCGGCGGAACTCGGGCTGAACGCCATGCGCGTGTACTTGCACGATTTGGTCTGGCGCCAAGACCCGGCGGGATTCAGGGATCGCATCGAACAGTACCTGACGGTGTCTGACCGGCACGGGATCAAGACCGTTTTTGTGCTGTTCGATGACTGCTGGCACGATAATCCCAAACTGGGAACACAGCCAACCCCGCGCCCGGGCGTGCATAATTCTGGCTGGGTCAAAGGTCCAGGGACAAGGACGTTGAATGACCGGACTGAGTGGGGGAGGTTGGAGGATTACGTCAAGGATATTGTCGGCGCGTATGGTCATGATGAGCGCGTGGTCATCTGGGACCTCTACAACGAGCCGGGCAATAATTTCTTGATCTCTCTCAAACTCCCGGTGGTTTTACGCTCTGTGATGCTCATCGGCAAGCTGGTCAAACATCTGTTGATGCCCGGCCCCACAGCGCGACTCCTGCGTCAGGCCTTTTCGTGGGCGCGAGAGGTCAATCCGTGCCAGCCGCTGACCTCGGGTCTGTACTTCCTGCTGCCCTCGCTAGGTGCCAAGCTCAACCCGGTCTGCCTCGAGTTGAGCGATATTGTCACCTTCCATTCCTATTTCAGCTTGAAGACTACCGAAAGCATCGTCGCTGACCTGGCCAAGAGCGGACGGCCGCTGGTATGCACCGAATACCTGGCGCGCAGTGCGGGGAGCACCTTTGAGGCCATTATGCCGTATTTCAAAACCCACAAAATCGGGGCAATCAACTGGGGCCTGGTGGCAGGCAAAACCCAAACGATCTATTCCTGGCAAGACTATTATCCCGACGGGCAGGAACCGCCATTGTGGTTTCACGACATCCTGCGCCCGGATGGCACGCCGTACAGCCAGGCGGAAAAGGCCCTGATTCAAGAGATCGCCTTTGCTACAGAGAGTGAAGCGCGGATTTTTTGAAACTATAGCCGGTGTAGTTGAATCTATCGTTACTCGATCACCACCACAACGCCGACCTCAACCCAACAATTCGCTTGCCCGGCATGGGTATGTACGGTGTGAGGACATCCTGCGCGGCCTGGCCCTGTTCGACCTGGAACGCGCCAGCATCGCGGCGGGGCAGGCCTGGGCCGCGGCTTGCTGGCAGCGCGACGCCGCGACCGCGCGTCTGGCGGCTGATTTCCCCAGCGCCGGTGTCTATTGCCTCAGTCTGCGCCTGCACGCCCAGGAGTGGATTGCCTGGCTGCAGGCCGCCCTCGCCATTGACCGCGAGATCGGCGACCGCCACGGCGAGGGTGCGGATTTGGGCAACCTGGGCAACGCCTACCGCGACCTGGGGCAACCCGACAAAGCCCATGCCTACCTCCAGCAAGCCCTCGCCATCTTCGAGGACATCAAATCCCCCTACGCCGATCGAGTCCGCAAATGGCTCGCCGCCCTCGATGCCCCGTAGCCCCGTATCCCCCGGCTTCAGCCTCCGGCTCCAGCCGCTCCCTTTCCCCCCGTCTACCGTCTACCGTCGTCGCCAGTCCTCTGGCGCTCCGTCTACGCGCCGTCTGCGGCGGGCTACGCAACGTCTGCGTTGCGCTACGCAACGTCTGCGTTGCGCTACGCAACGTCCGCGTTGCGCTACGCAACGTCCGCGTTGCGCGCCCGCTTGACCCTTTCCCCATCCCGACCTATACTATCCTTAGAACAAAAAAACGCCCCGTGATGTGCAACCATCCGGGGCAACAACTTCCGGCGACTACCGCGCCGTAGTGGGCATAGCATACCACACCCGCCCCCGCGCGCAACCGTCGCCGGGGGCGGTATCTTTGAGAATTCAGGAGCCATAATGGAACAACCGCACCTCAACTGGATCGCCAACTTCATCTGGGGTATTGCCGATGATGTGCTGCGCGATGTCTACGTGCGCGGAAAATACCGTGACGTAATCTTGCCGATGGTCGTCATCCGCCGTCTGGATGCGGTGCTGGAACCGACGAAAGACGCCGTGCTCAAGACGAAGGCTATGCTTGACGAGGCCAAGATCACTAACCAGGACGCCGCGCTCAAGCAGACGGCGGGACAGGCGTTCTACAACGCCTCGCCGTTCACCCTGCGCGATCTCAAATCCCGCGCCACGCAGCAGCGACTTCGCGCCGACTTCGAAGCCTACCTCGACGGCTTCTCCCCTAATGTCCAGGAAATCCTCGACAAGTTCAAGTTCCGCAATCAGATTCCCACGCTGGTGGAAGCTGACGCCCTAGTGCAAACACAGACAAGAATCTCGGTATGGTGGTAAAATAGGCGGCATGAGAGCACCACTATACATCCGAGACCTAACAACCGAAGAGCAACAGACTGTCGAAGCAGGCTTGCGCAGCAAGGATCTCT